>MRWG01000420.1_pt1 | contig 52474 bp, 42 predicted proteins | sample 1013341 | NCBI WGS metagenome assembly MRWG01 (sample SAMN06117577, study PRJNA244670) | biofilm metagenome | biome: Water; feature: Cathode Biofilm; material: Biofilm; isolation source: microbial consortium enriched at the cathode of a solar microbial fuel cell | place: USA: District of Columbia ... | reverse complement strand
GAAGACAGCGACGGCCAACGTTCAGTGTGGTGCCGTCGCTGTCTTCGAGCCAGTGGACTACGCCGCAGTCGCACGCAAGCCTGCGCGACGTTTCCGCGGAAACGTTTCCGCCTGCGGCCAGTTCGGACTCGGCGCCATCGCCGTCGGCCCGCAGCGTGTTGATATCGGTATGCACATGCACCGTGCAGTTGTCGCCGCCGTTGACCCGGACGTTTTCACCGGCGAGGTAGCTCTCGACGATCCGTTGCAGGGCATCCGCGCGCAGTGCGGCGATCGGCGTTTCCGCAGAAACATCTTCGGTGGCATCGCGTTGTTCTTCGCGGATTGCGGCGCTTGTTGCCTGCAGTGCCTGAACAATGCGCGCGCCCTGTTCCGGACTTAAGCGCGCTTTGATCACGTAGCTGCCGTCGTCGTTCGTGTACCAGCTCAGTTCGCGCAACGCGTGGTGCTGATTGTCCCGTTCCAGTGCTTCCGTGCGTTTCACCCGGCGGTAGTTACGCACGAGACGCTCCACATGGGATGCGGTGCCGTGCGCGGCGATCATCAACAGGTAATCTTCATTCTTCGGGGTGGCGACCCGGGTCATCGCGCGCACCTTCGAATAACTGATCCGGCCGCTGCGCAGCGCCGCGCTGATGTGCGGCAGTTCCTTCAGTGCGTGTGCAACCCGCACCTTCTCGCGCGCCGCGCCGAGGTCGATTCCGCATTTCCAGTTCAGCCAGTGGGCGCAGGATTTGAGACCGGCGCCGTGCCAGCCGCCGCGTTCATCGAATTCGCCGATTAACCTCAGCAGCCGGTACGTCGCGGCGTTCAGATGTGCGGCGAGTTCCGTGATTTCGTCTTCCAGTACGCTCAGAGCGTGTGGTGGTGCAGGATTCGCGGGGACGGGGGAGTGGTCCATGCCGTGGTCCTCTACGGTCGCGATAGCATACTGTATAAACATGCAGTATCTAATTCATAAATCAATATAAAACAGTTGATTACGCGAGAATTTCAAGGCGGTCAACTTGACCCGTTGTTCTCCGGATCCGCACCACTTGCGATGGCGTATCGCGAGCGTGCGCTACGTCGAACTCAATCCAATCCGCGCAAAATGATGCGGCCACCTCACCGGATGGCAGCGGTCGAGCGTCCACATGCATTGACCGATCGCGACGACGATGCCGGGCCTGTCGGCTCCATGTTTTTGCGCATCTGCATTGGCAGGAGCATTTCGAGAGTTCGGGTGTTGCGAAGCCGAGTGACCGGTCGCCCCGGCATTTGCGACTCGGGCGATCGTCGGTACCGAAACGAATTGGCGCGAATGTAAACCTGGTCCGGCGCCGAAAAATCAGTGAACTGCCCCGGTAATTCCCCGGGCAGAAAATAATATTTGACGTCCCGTGGCGCTGTGAATTAATCTTAAAATAAATGATAATCATTTTTATTAACATTTAGATCAACTAACGACAACGCGACACGGCAACCGGGTGCAACCGAGCACTTCCCGGTGCGAAACGGCACTGCATCGATGTGTCCGGACGCGTTATGTCTCGCGCAAGGGCCAGGAAAAACACACCTATGAAAGTCATCATCCACGCAGCAATCGCGGCGGCGATTGCGTCCGCCGCACTGCCGGTTGCGAGCGCCGAAACCGACCGTCCTCAGGATCGTGCGCTCGAGCACGTCAGAGTCATCGGAACCGCGAGCGAAAGATTCAGAATTCCCGGATCGGCGCATCTGCTGACCACGGACGATATCCGCGCGCAGAGCTACGACGACATTAATCGGGTCCTGCGCAAAGTTCCCGGCGTCTACGTGCGCGAGGAAGACGGCTACGGATTGTTCCCGAATATTTCGTTGCGCGGTGTGGATACGAGCCGAAGCGCGAAAATTACCCTGATGGAAGATGGCGTATTGACGGCGCCCGCGCCTTACTCGGCGCCATCGGCCTATTATTCGCCAACCGCCGGCCGCATGAGCGGGCTCGAGGTTCTGAAAGGTTCGAGCCAGGTGCGTTACGGGCCACACGTCACCGGCGGTGTGTTGAACTATCTCTCTACGGCGGTTCCGGAAACACGGCGAACGTATTTCAAGAGCATCTTCGGTACTGACAATGAAATCCGTCTGCACGCCCACACCGGCGATACGGTCGCGTTGTCCGGCGGCCGTCTCGGGTATGTCGTCGAAACGTTTTACCGCACGACGGACGGATTCAAAAAAGTGGATCCGGCGCCGGGGTACGGCGGCAGCGACGAGACCGGTTTTACGAACATTGAACCGATGATCAAGCTCGTCTTCGAACCCGATACCGCAATCTATCAACGACTTGAAGGGAAAATCGGGTACAGCAACCTCGAGGCGGATGAAACCTATCTCGGTCTCTCCGAGCAGGACATCGAGGACTCCCCCTATCGCCGCTACGCGGCATCACGATTCGACAATATCGATACGGAGCACTACCGGAGCTACCTGCGGTGGTACGCGGAACCCGTCGAGTCCGTGAGCGTATCGCTGACCGCTTACTACAATCGTTTCGCACGTGACTGGTTCAAGCTGAATGATCTGAGGAATGTCGGGACGGCCGGCAACCTCAGCCTTTCATCCGCGCTCGCTGGTGGTGGCGGCGGGCAGGGCCTCGCGTGTCTGCAGGCCCAGCTTAATTGCACGTTGCGTGTGCGGCACAACGATCGTTACTACAAGAGCTACGGCATGCAGGCGAATGCGACCTGGTCGTTTTCCTTTGCGGGACTCGAGCATACGTTCGATGCCGGGGTGCGATACCACGAAGATTACGAAGATCGCGAACAACGTGACGAACTGTTCAACCAGGATAGCGCCGGATTTATCGTCAGCCGCTTCGGGGGGGTGACGGGTGACGCGGGCGACCGGCGTGATTTGGCCGAGGCCACGTCGTTCTACTTTCAGGACACGATCAATATCGGACGCTGGACCCTGATCCCCGGGGTCCGGTTCGAACACGTCGACCTGATGCGCAAGGACCGTTCCACCGGCGCGCGCAGTGATACCGATATCAACATGCTCGGTGGCGGAATCGGCGTCGCTTATGATGCGACTGACGAGGTCACACTGTTCGGCGGCGCACATCGCGGTTTTTCACCACCGAGCCCGGGCGGTGCGATTAACGATGGCCTGGAAGAAGAAACGAGCTGGGCTTACGAAGGCGGCGTTCGCTATGCCAGTAGCGGTGGCGCCGTGCTGGCGGAACTCGTCGGCTTCTTCACCCAGTTTGAAGACCTGATCGTGGTCGACAACATTGGCGGTACGGGTACCGGGGCGACGCAGAATTTCGGTGAAGTGGATTCCTACGGTGTCGAGTTCAGCGGTACCGTGGACGTGGCGGCGATCAACGATTATCGATTTTCGGCACCGACATTCCTCACCTTCACCTGGACGGATGCGGAACAAAAGAACGATGCCACATCGACCGATCCCGAATCGATTTTCAGTTTCGGTGCCGACGGTAACGATGTGCCCTACATTCCGGAGATCGTACTGTCGGTGGGCACGGGGGTGCATTTCCAGCGTTTCGGCGGCGAACTCGTCGCGAACTACACCGACGAAACGTTCAGCAGCGCAAACAATGTGGCCGTCCCGTTAAACGGAGTCGGCGCGCCCGATGCGCGCTTCGGGAAGACCGACGATTACTGGACGCTCGACGTATCCGCCTACTACCAGGTAAACCCGAGTATCAAGTTGCTCGGTGGCATCCAGAACCTGCTCGATGCCGAGTACATCGTCTCCCGTCAGCCGCACGGTCCACGGCCGGGGCAGAGTCGGTTCGCTTACGTCGGAATAGAGTTCGCATCGGGCGAATAAGGAGTTTGGGGTCGGACCAGGTTATCTAACTGATTCGGATAGGCTTTAAGTCCGAAACAGCTTGTGTAAGTACTCTTGGATTGAACTTTGGGGCGTTAATTTTCGGTTTTAGGTATTTCGCACGCAGCGGCGACGACCTTAGTACTCGTTAGCAGGCATAGTTTTCGCATTTAACTGCCACACGCGGCCTGGAATCCGACATTCTGGTAGCAGTTTCAAAGGGATAGCTTGGTCCGACCCCGCGGTTGTAGCCCACCGGCAAGGCGGGGAGTGGCCGGTCCGCTGCGACACACCCCCTTGCGGTCCGCTCCGGTTCAGTCCGGAGCGGCTACGTGTTGCGTCCGGTGATGTTGTGCAATTGACGGGGGCGCGCACCGCGCCGGATTCAGGGCCTACAGGTACGACGCCCAGCCGGGATCTTGCCATACCGAAACGTCCGGCGGTTCGGCGTAGACCGAGGCGAGGTCGTCGGCCATTGAGGGATCTTCCATTACGGCGCGCAGTCCATCCAGCGATTCCCAGACGTCGATGACAACGAACTCTCCCGGGTCTTGCGCGCCGCGCAGCGGCAGGTGGCCGGTATTCCCGAGCGAGCGCGCCTTCGACGACAGTTTGTCGAACAGGGCCTGGTGAGCAGCCTCGGCGGCCGCGTCGCTAGCGGGTTTGAGTCGTCCGCGTACGATTACGACATATCTCATGAATTGTCCTCTGTAGTGGCCGGGCTTTCTCGCATGGCGCAGCCGGTAAGTACATCTGATCGGCCGCCGGCGATGATCACGGCCGGCCTTTCCGGAGTCATCGCCGGATGAAGAATATAGCGATACTGGAAACAGTTAACAAAGAAAATAGTTTTTCGGAAATGCTGATCGCGGGTAACGTAAGCACCCGTCCTGCGGCGCCGCGCCGATGCGAACGACGTATCGCGGCCCGGCGTTCGGTCGGGGTTACGGTAACGGCCCCGGTATTCCCCGCGTGTTAGCTGGCGCGGGAAAATAGGGGAGCCGCTCATCTCGGGCTCCGTACAGTCAGTCGTTCGACCGGGTTTCGGCAGGACTAGTCGAGGTCCACGAATACCGGCGCGTGATCGGAGGCGGTGATGCCTTCTTTCTTCTTCCGGAAGTCGCGATCGATCTCGACCGCCCGGGTACGTTGCAGCACGGCGTCGGTACCGAGTACAAAATCGATGCGCAGGCCGTGATTGCGGTGAAACGCGCCGCCGCGATAGTCCCACCAGGAAAACTTTTGCTCGTCGGGAAAGTGCGCCCGGTACAGGTCGATCAAACCAAGGTCGGTGAGCCGGGCAAAGCTCGCGCGTTCCGCGCGGGTGTGAAAGATCGCGTCGTCCGCCTTTTCGCCCCGCCAACTATCCATTGCCGTGGGCGCGATGTTGAAGTCACCGCAAAGTACCGCGGCGGGTGAATCGATACTCTTCCAGTATTCCGCGAGCGACGTGTACCACTCGAGCTTCCTGGCATAGTCCTCGTGACCGACATCTTTGCCGTTCGGGCAGTAGACGGTTGTGAAACTGAGGTTTTGCGTCTCGGCTGTTATCAGTCGCGCACCGAAATCGTCCTGTCCGGGAAGGCCACGCTGAACGATTTCTGCCGGTATCCTGCTGACGACGGCAACGCCGTTCCAGCCCTTCTGCCCGTGAGTGTGTACTTGATAGCCAAGGGCGTTGAACGGTTCGTGAGGAAACTCGTCGTCCGTGATTTTCAGTTCCTGCAAACCGACCACGTCGGGTTGACGCGCCTTCAGCCAAATGAGGATGAAATCCAGACGGGCTCTCAGCCCGTTGATATTCCAGGTTGCTATGCGCATGCCGATGCTCCGCTAAACGTGGTCAAGCATAGCGTGAGGGTCCGACGGAGTCACAGTCACGGCAGGCCAGGATGAATCAATTTGCAGCGAAGGTCGATGAAGCCTGTAGAATTTCCCGCATTCCGGGGCAAGTCCATTGACGAGAACGATTGGCGGGGGCTGACAGTGAAACGTTCAACCTACACGAATGTCGTGAGCAACGTTACCGGTCTCTATCCGGCCACGGTCGATGATATATACCGGCCGGGAACGGTGGCGCAGCTGCAGTGGATGCTCCGGCAATCGGACAAACCGGTTTCCGTCGGCGGCGGTCGCTACAGCATGGGCGGCCAGATCGGTCACGAAGGTTCGTTGCATATCGACATGCGCGGCATCAACCGGGTGCTCGACATCGACACGGACAACAAGACCGTGCGGGTGGAAGGCGGAGCCACGTGGCGCGACGTGCAGCTCGAGATCGACCGCTTCGATCTGTCGATCAGCATTATGCAGACTTACGCGAACTTCTCCGTCGGCGGCTCGCTCAGTGTGAATTGTCACGGGCGTTACGTCGGCCTCGGCCCGGTGATTCTGTCCGTGCTGGCGATAAAAATTCTCACCCATGACGGTACGCTGCTGGAGGCGTCGCCCGACCATCACGCAGACATTTTTTTCGGCGCGATCGGCGGTTACGGCGCCCTGGGTATCATTGTCGAGGCCGTGCTGAGTCTCGCGGACAACGTTCGCATCGAGCGCATTGAAAAGAAAATGGCCCTGCAGGACTACCCGGCGTTTTTCCGCCGTGAGATCAGGGAAGACAAGGCGGCGATCTTTCACAATGCCGACATCATACCGCCCGGGTTCCGCAAGGCCCGCTCCGTTACCTGGGTTGTGTCCGGTTCTCCGGTCAACACGACGCCGAAAACGGATCGCAAGGTCTACTTTCTCGAAAAGTACATGCTGTGGGTGATCACCGAGACACGCAGCGGCCATTTTCGGCGCGAGTACATCTACGAGCCACTGATGTACCTGCGCAAGAAGGTGACGATGCGCAATGAAGAGGCGAATTACGACGTCGCCGAACTGGAACCCGTATCGCGCGAGCAGCAGACCTACGTGCTGCAGGAATATTTTGTGCCGGTGGCAAGCCTGCTCGAGTTCGCGGGCAAAATGCAGGTGATCCTGAGTCGCTATGCCGTGAAGGTGGTTAATGTTTCGATCCGGCACAGCCATCCCGATCCAGGCTCCTGCCTCGCGTGGGCAACGGAAGAGGTGTTCGCGCTCGTGCTCTATTACAAGCAGGGAGTCGCGGCCGCAGACTGCGAGCGGGTTGCCGTGTGGACCCGGGAATTGATCGACGCAGCGATCGCGTGCGGCGGACGCTACTACCTGCCGTATCAGCCCCATGCGACTGTCGAGCAGTTCCACGCCGCCTATCCACACGCCACCAGGCTGTTTGAGCTGAAACAACAGATCGATCCGAATTACCGTTTCAGACATTGTCTGTGGGAGCAATATTACCGGCGCTCGGAAGACGCCGAACTGATTGCCGGCGCATCCGGATCGGCATCGGAGTTTCGCCAGGTCTATGCATTGCCGCGATCGCGGGATGACTTCTATCGCTTCCTGCAGAACATCTATCACCTCTATCCGGAACATCAGTTTCACCAATTGATTATTGATGCATGCACCCAACACGAGACCGATCAGGCCATTTATGAACATGTCGCGGCGAACATTCCGGCGATCAAGCCGTTTCTGTCCGAACTGACGTATGCGTTGCCGGCGCTCGCATTCCAGAAGAAGGAAATGGGGGCGCAAACAGCAGCGATCCTGGGTGACCAGCGCGGCTTCAACGGCTACCTCGAAATTGGTTCGACGGGCCGCTACGTCAAGGTGTTGAAACGCGCGCTCGGGCTTCGGGGGCCGGTTTATCTGACGAATGACGTCGCGCCTGATAATTCCCCGCCCGACATCATGGAACGGGGCAAGCTTGGCCAGGCAGGTACGTTTTTCAGTATGGATGACTACGCACCGATCCCGGCCCGTGTGATCGCGGATCAGAGCCTCGATCTGGTGACGTGTTATATCGGACTCCACCACTGCCCGGCGGACAAGCTGAGCGACTATATCGCCTCGATCGCGCGGGTGCTCAGACCCGGTGGAAAATTTGTGCTTCGTGATCATCACGCGGATACGCCGTCTCGCGTCGTGTTTTGTTCGCTGGTCCATGCGGTGTTCAATGCAGGGCTCGGGGTCGACTGGGCGGAGAATCAGCGTGAGCTTCGCCTGTTCAACGGCATCGAGCACTGGGTTCGTGCCGTGACGGCGCACGGGTTCAAGGAGTCCGGTGAGCGAATACTGCAGGACTACGACCCCTCGCTGAATACGCTCGTGTGTTTCGTCAGGGAATGAGGCCGCGCCCTGGTATGTTGTCGGTCAATGATTGAGGTAGTGACGTGAAAATTTTGCGGCGCTTGCTCAAGGTCGGGCTTAAACTTCTAAAGGGCCTGGCCGCCGTTGTGGTCGTCATCGCCATTGCGGTAACGGCGGTGATCCAGACCGCCGGCTCGCCCGACTTCGTTGCGCCGAAGGCCGCGTTCGATGCGACACCGGTGGACACCGGGCATTTCGCGCAGGAGAAGGCGCAATTAGCCGACTACTACCGCTCCGAGGAGCAGACGGTGCTGACGTTGCCGGAGTGGTACCTCGTGTATAACCCGCTCGAGTACGCCGGGTTTCTCGCGGACGGCAAGAACCCCGGCAATTTTCCTTTTTTTCAGAGCATCGACGAATACTGGTCGCTGTACGACAAAGCCGTGACAACGGCGGCGGAGTACGGCGTCGAAAACGACGATTACATCCTGATGCTCCGCGTCATTGGCATCAGCACGACCGTCGAGTTCATGCTCAAAGGGCTGTACGAAAAAAGCGTGGGTCGCTTCACCCGCTGGATGGCCGGAAACGTTGATACCCGAGAAGACCGAATCATTGCCGCCGCCCATAAGGCATACAGCGATCTGCTCGTCGACGAAGTCTGGTATGTGTTTGATTTCGATCAGTGGTCGGACAAAATCTGGCGCGACACGAGCTTCTTTGGCGACAATTTCCTGCGCAAGATCGAACGCAAGCTCTTCTTTACGCTCGAGTTCAGGTTCAAGGCGTTCTACGCACGACTGATTGCTGAAGCCGCGGCCGCGACGGCCGATGGCGAATCCAGCGGGCTGATCTACATCGAGGCGATGCTGCCCGTCGACCGGGACCCGTCGTTCGATGGCGAGGTGACGCTCGTTGCCAGGGAGGGTCGACGGGTTCTTCTTGCGTGCCCTCGCTGGGGCGGGTTTACGCGTTCCATTCCGTTGTTGCTCGCCGCCGGGGTGGTGATCGACAACGTGTCGGGAAATGACCGGATTGCGGTGTCGTACCTGATCAATCAGGACGCTGCCGACGCTGTTCACCGAGGTGAGTTCCTGTTCGATTCCAGGCTCGTGACGTCCGCGGATCGCGCGCGGCAGGTGCGGCTCGTCAGCTTTGCGGACCTCGCCGATTTGTTAGCCGAAATCGATCGATCGGGCGGGACGCTGGAGCATATCTACGACTATTGACCTGTGATCTCGGGGTCGGACCAGGTTATCTGCCTGATTCCGCTAGGCTTTACCGGCGAAATACGTTGTGTAGGCCTGCTTAGGCTGAATTTAGTCGCGCATTTTTTAGTTTTAAGCGTCCCGCTCGGAGCGGCGGCGGCCTTAGCACTCCATTTGCAGCCTTCTTTTCGGATCTAACGGCCGCACGGGGTCCGAAATTCGATATTTTGGCTGCTGTTTCAGGGAGATAACCTGGTCCGACCCCGCGGGCACCGCGGGGACAGCTCAGTAATTACGTGAGAAATCGCTGGCGATATTCGCCGGGCGCAACGTCGTACCAGCGCTTGAAAGCCTTGCGGAAACTCGCGGCATCCGCGTAGCCCAGGCGGGCAGCGACGTCCTGCATGCCGTTCGCCGGGTTCGCGAGTAGCTCGCGCGCCCGCTGTTTCAATACGTCGTCGCACACCTGCTGGAACGTTGTGTTCATTGCGCGCAGGCGTCGGATCACGGTGCGCGGTGAGACGTTCATTTCGGCGGCAATCGTCTCGAGGGTCGGCGGGGTGCTCACGGTCTGCGCTTCCAGTGCCGCGAACAGCAACTGGCGGACCCGGGTGATGGCGTCGCGTTCGATACCCGCCTGGCACATCGCTTCGCAGCGCGCCAGCGAGGTTTGCCACGTGCCTTCGTCGAAGTCGACATTCGCAACTTCGCGCCACTGCGCAGGCACCACGAGCGCGTTGCCGGCACACTCGAATTCGATCGGGCAATCGAACCAGTTGGCGTAGAGGTAACAGTGCGTCGGTGGCGGGTAGCTCAGTTCGATGCGTGCATCGACAACGGGGCCGTGGCGCACGACACGCACATACTCCTGCATCACGATTAACGGCACTTCGATCAGCATGTGGTGGACCGGGCCGAGGTCGATCAGCGGATTCACTTCACAGCGAAACCTGTCACCGTCGGCCGTGCCGCTCCAGTCCAGATAAGGCACCCGGCTCGGCATGTATTTCATGAACGCGTCCAGGCCTTCTCCGAGGGTCGGCGCGGTCAACCACGCGAGCGTTACCGCGCCGTGGAAGTTTTCCGCCATGCGTTTGCCCCATTGCAAATGCCAGTCGGGAGATTGAGTCAGGGACAGCACATTCTCGATGCACTGCAGGTGCTGACGCACCGTCACCGGGTAGGGATAAGCGGGCAGATCCTCGGGCGCGATGCCGGTACCGGCGGCAATTTTTGCGAGATCCTCGAACTCCTGCGTCAACAGCTTCACGTAGGTGTTCGGCATCAACGTGCGTTCGATTTTCCGGGTGCTCATCGCGCTCGTGTCACGAAATAACCCCTTCATTGTCACGATCGCCGTCTACCTGTCAATTGACCGGCGGCGGATACTGCCGCTCACGCTTTTACACGCCAAAAACCGCACGTACGCAGGAGATCACGATGCAAAAACACCCGAATACATCGACGGCTGGCGCGACATCGACAGGCCGTAACGCGGATCCGGACTACGACGCGATCGTCGTTGGCGCCGGGGTCGCCGGCCTCTACCAGCTGTACCGGCTGCGCGAAATGGGATTGAAGGTGCGCTCGTTCGACGCCGCCAGCGAAGTCGGCGGCACCTGGTACTGGAACCGCTACCCGGGAGCACGGGTCGACTCACAATCCTATATCTACCAGTACTGGTTTTCCGAAGAACTGTTACAGGAATGGGACTGGAGTCAACGCTTTCCCGCGCAGGAAGAAACCGAGCGCTATCTGAATTTCGTAGCCGACAAGTTCGACCTGCGCAAAGACATTCAATTCAACACCCGGGTGAGCTCGGCGCACTGGGACGAGGCTTGCAAACGCTGGTTCATCCAGACCGAGCAGGGTGACGAAGTGACGGCGCGATATTTCGTGAGTTGTGCCGGGATGTTGTCGGCCCCACTCGTGCCGCCGTTCGCCGATCACGAGAAATTCACAGGGCAGATCGCACACACGGCGCGCTGGCCGGCGGAAGGGATCGATCTGGCGGGCAAACGGGTCGGCGTGATCGGCACGGGCGCGACCGGGATACAGGTGATCCAGACGATCGCGAGCGAGGTTGGTGAATTGAAGGTGTTCCAGCGCACCCCGCAATATGCCGTGCCGATGCGCAACGTGCGTTACGACGACAAGGCGCGCGCCGAGTGGCGTGCGAAATACCCTGAACTACGCGAGCGGGTCCACGGGACGTTCGCCGGGTTCGACTACGATTTTGACCACGGCAGCTATCTCGCGTTGTCTCCTGCCGAGCGTAAAGCGGCGCTCGAGGAGATCTGGGCGGACGGTTCGCTCAGCTTCTGGATCGGCGGGTTCCAGGAAACGTTCTACGACGAAGCGGTGAACGCGGAGATTTCCGAGTTCGTGCGCGACAAAATTCGCGCTCGAATCGAGGACCCGGCGGTGGCGGAAAAGCTCGTACCGCAGAGCTTCGGCTTTGGTACCGCACGGGTGCCGCTGGAAACCGGCTATTACGATGCCTTCAATCGCGCGAACGTCGAACTCGTCGACGTCAGCAACGTGGGTATCGAGCGCTTTACGGAGAACGGGCTCATAGCCGCCGGTCGCGAATATGAACTCGACGTCATCATCCTCGCGACGGGTTTCGATGCCGGCACCGGGGCACTCACCCGCATGGGCATACACGGGCGCGACGACCGCTCGCTCACGGAACTGTGGGGTAAAGACATTCGCTCGACGCTCGGCCTGCAGGTGCATGGCTTCCCCAATCTGTTTACGGTTGCCGGGCCGCTTGCGCCGTCCACCGCGTTCTGCAATATGGCGACGTGCCTGCAGCAGCAGGTGGACTGGGTGAGCGATTGCATCGCGTACTTGCGCGAGCACGATTGCGACGCGATCGAACCAACCGCGGAGAAGGAGCAGCAGTGGGTGCAGCATCACGACGATACGGCGAACGCGACGCTCATGGTCAGAACGAACTCGTGGTACACGGGCGCGAACGTCGAAGGGAAACCACAGCGTTTGCTGTCCTACATCGGCGGGGTCGGCAACTACCGCAAATTCTGTGACGAGGTGAAGGCCAGCGGCTACGCGGGCTTCGACATCACCCGGGCGATCGAGGAAGACGCAGCGAACGTAGCCTAGGCTTGGGGTCGGACCAACTTATCTAACTGATTTGACGGGCTGAATGCCCCAAAAAGGCGGGTGCCGGGCCGCTTAGACTGAAATTATCGGCACCGATTTTTGGCTCTAAGCAATTTGCACTCAGTGAGGGCAGAAAAGACTTTCCGAGTTGCTCGAAGGTCTTATCTGCCTCATTGGTTCCGGGCACGCCGTTAGGACGCAATTTTTGGTGTCTATTTCATCTCTAACGGCCGTTCGTGGTCCGAAATTCAACATTTAGGTCGCAGTTTCAAGGGGATAGGTTGGTCCGACCCCGGAAGTCCGCGTACCCGGGGCTCAGAGATATTTCAGGTAGTAGCTGACCATGCCGCACTCCCATACGCTGGTGCGCGACAGGCGTCTCGTGCACCGATACACGTTTTCTTCGTGTTGCTTCGTGACCCCTTCCTGCAGCAACCGGTAGTCGAATCGCACGCCTATTTCGTCGTTCGCGGACACGCTGAACAATGATCCGGACATCGCGACATTGTCGAAGCGCACTTCGAGGCCCTCGAGTTCGTGCGCCGGAAATTGCGCTGCGTCGCCCGAGCCGGGCACGTCATCTTCGTACAGCCCGTATTCCCGGTATAAGGCTGTCCGGTAGTCGTTGATGATTTCCTGTTCTATCGTACGCATCACGTCGTCGGCGCCGATCACGCCATGCGAAGACAGCCGCCACACTATGAACAGGAGTACCGGGACGCCGAAAAGAATCGCGCGCATCAGGTCCAGTTGACCGTCGTGATAGATCCGTGTGGATTCAAGCAAGGTTCTGACCATGGTGTGCCTCCGTCCGCATACGCCGGCTGAATGAAACTCCCGGCCGCTCAAAGTAATCTCCATGAATTCTATCGGCCGTCGCAACGAAGCGTTGAGGCGGGGGGCAAGGCAGGGGCAAAAAAGCGCGTTCGGATGACACTTTCCGGTTTGCCCGGCCGTGTCTTCCGGGCCCGCATCTCCGGCCGATTGCATGACGGCGCGAGCACCTGGGTAGCGCGGCCGTTGGGGGCGCAGCTTGCGCGACGAACCCAGCGTCGTTACCGGAACGAACCGGCGGAAACGCAAGCCGGGTGCGGCGCCGAAACATACGTGAGCCGCGCCCGTAATTCGCTATGATGGCGGGGCGTTCGATCCCGGGATTCTGTGACGCCACCTCTGCGACAGGAGCAACCAAATGTCTGATCAGTCAGCGGATTTCGATCCCATCCTCATGGCAGTTCTCGCGAATCGCATGAACGCGATCGTGCGCGAAATGACGAACACCTTGCTCAAGACGGCGCGTTCGGCGGTGCTCGCGACGGTACGCGATTTTTCATGTTCGCTCGTCACCGGAGACAACCGCTTGCTGTGCGCGGCCGAAGGCGCGCCGGTGCATATTTTTGGCAGCGACCTGCAAACGCAGGCGATGTGCGATCTGCATGACGATCTTGCGCCGGGGGACATCTTCCTGCACAACGATCCGTATCTCGGTAATTCGCACGCCGCCGATCACATGTATATGGCGCCGGTGATCATCGATGGGATCCACCTGTTCACCGCTTGCGCGAAGGCGCATCAGGCGGATTGCGGTAATTCCATCGCGAGCACCTACCACGCCACGGCGAAGGATGTGTACGCGGAAGGCGCACTGATTTTTCCCTGCGTTCGGGTGCAGAAAAATTATCGCAACGTCGACGATATCGTGCGCATGTGCCGGCGCCGGATCCGGGTGCCGGAACAGTGGTACGGCGATTTTCTCGCTTCTATCGGCGCGGTGCGGATCGCGGAACGACGACTCACAGAGCTTGCCGAACGCTACGGAATACCGCTGTTGCAGCATTTCACGGAAAGCTGGTTCGACTATTCCGAGCGGCGCGCGGCCGAAGCCATTCGCGCGCTCCCGAGCGGCAGGCTCAGCGGGATCAGTCGCTACGATCCGCAGCCGGGTTTACCGGATGGATTGCCGATCCGGGCCGATGTCGTGGTGGACGGCGAGGCCGGCTTCATCGACGTGGATCTCACCCACAACGCCGACAACATCGAATTCGGGCTCAATGAATCCGTTGCCTGCGCCACGAGTAATGCCATGAACGGCGTGTTCAACTGCATCGACCCGAGCGTGCCGCACAACGCGGGCAGCTTCAAACGCGTGCGCGTGAAACTGCGCGAAGGGTGCGTGACCGGCGTGCCGAAATTTCCGCACAGCTGTTCCATGGCAACGACGAATATCGGCGACCGGATCGTCAACGCCGTGCAGTACGCGTTCTCGCAACTCGGCGACGGCTACGGACTCGCCGAAGCCGGGATGGGCATGGGCGCCGGCGCCGCGGTGATCTCCGGACACGATCGGCGGTTCAACGGGCCGTTCATCAATCAGGAATGGATGGTCGCGACCGGCGGGCCGGGTACGCCGACCACCGATGGCTGGCTGAACTACGGCCTCCCCGTTGCGAACGGCGTTATTTACCGCGGCAGCGTGGAAATCGATGAGTCGAAGTTCCCCATGCTGTTTCGCTCGCTGCGCGTGGTCCCGGGGGGTGCCGGTGCCGGGCGCTTTCGCGGCAGTCCCGGGGTGGACGTCGTGTACGGGCCCCGCACCGATCCGATGACCGTCATCGTCTCCTGCGACGGCCAGGTGAATCCGCCGCAGGGCGTGCATGGCGGACAGTCGGGCCCGGCGGCCGCAACGTACAAAATCCATCGCGATGGCCACGAGGAAAAGCTGCCGGGCGTCGTGGAATGCCAACTGGAACCCGGTGAATGGATCCGCGGTGTGGATGCCGGCGGCGGCGGTTACGGCAATCCGCTGGAGCGCGCGCCGGAGCGCGTGTTGCGCGACGTCCTGGAGCGCTGGGAAACCCCCGAGCGCGCGCGCGATGTCTACGGGGTGGTGCTCACGACGGGTGACGGCGGCGAGTTGCAACTCGACGTCGCGGCAACCCGGTCGCGTCGCGCGAAGCTCGCTGATTCCGGGGACAGTTGACCTGACTTCAGATCCCTTTCTTTTGGAACCGGGTCGGTCGCGGTGCCGTATCGCGACCGTGCGCCGAAACACAAGTAACCGTCCCCGTAGCTCAGGCGCTTTGTTGCAGCACCGGCGCGTCCGCGCTGCCATGACGCAGCAGTTTGCCCGGGGTCGCGCCGGTGCATTCGCCGTCTTTGAACGTCACTTCGCCGTTGACCATGATGTAGCGATAACCAATCGCCTTTTGCACCCGGCGCCACTCACCCGCCGGAAAATCATGCGCGACTTCCGAGGGCGTGCTCTGCAGCCGATCGTAGTCGTAGATGACGATATCCGCCGGCCGGCCTTCGGCGAGGGTGCCGCGATCCGTAAACCCGGACATTTTCGCCGGCAGGCACGACAGGCGGTAATGCGCTTCCTCGAGGTCGAGGATGTTTTTCTCGCGCACGAAGTCGGAGATGAACTCCGTTGAGTAGCGCCCGATGGTGACGAATTTCGTGTGCGCGCCGCCGTCGGATACGCCGGGGACGGTGTACTCGGACGCGAAGATTTCGCGGTTCAGCTCCGGATCGTCGTTGAACACCGGCGTATAGATCACGGTCTCGAGATCTTCGTCGATGATCAAATCGAGTAATGCATCGATCGGATGGCGACCCTGCGCCTCGCCGAGCTGTTCGAGCGTCATACCTTCCCATTGCCTGTTCGCGGGCTTGACGACTTCCTTGACGACGAATTTCCTGATCGGGCCGGTCACGATCGGCATACGGCCATGGTCGTAGTCGTGGCGCAGGGCTGCGCGACGCTTCGGATCCTGCATTTTCGCCTTGCGTTCCGCGACGGTACCGAGCGTGACGTCGCGCCAGTCTTCCTGGCCGTCGAGCAGGTTGAAATCGGCGAACGTCATCGTGTTGTCGTTGCCCACGTTCACCGCCTGCAGGTAGATCAGCAAACCTTTTGCCTGCGCTTTCTCCACCCAGTCGAGGAGGCGCCGACTCTGTTTCGGGTGGTAGTTGTTCGCGGATATCACGTTGAACAGCACCGGCGCGCCCGACGCTCGCGCAAGATCTTCGACGAACGCGAGATCTTCGTGGATGTTGTCCTGCGCCTGCGTGATCTGGATATGACCATCGCCCCGCTTGCGCAACACTTCAGCGAACGCGATACACGTGTCCTTGCTCATGCAGTCCGTCACCATCGGCGTGCCGTCGTAGTCGCGCTGCACGGATTGATAACCGTCGCCGAGATGCTGCACCGACCAGCCGCACGCGCCGGCGTCCATGCCTTGCTCGATCAGCCCGCACATTGCGGCCAGCTCGTCACTCGTCGGTTCGCGCGTCTTCGCGGCCTCGAGCCCCATGACCCAGATCATGAGCGGCCCGAGCGGTACGTAGGAGATCACGTTCACCCCCTTCGGGATCCGCTGCAGCGTATCGAGCCATTCGGGAAACGTCACCCAGTCCCACAACATGCCGGCTTTCATCGAGTCATACGGGATCGCTTCGACGCGCGACATGCTGAGCATGGCGCGGTCGCGCATCTCCGGCGCAACGGGCGCAAAGCCGAAACCGCAGTTGCCGAGCACGAGCGAGGTCACCCCGTGCCAGCCGGACAGCGTGCAGTAGGGATCCCACTGGATCTGCGCATCGTAATGCGTGTGCAGATCGACGAATCCCGGCGCCACGATGAGGCCGCTGGCGTCGATCACTTCCGTCGCATCCGCGGCATCGAGGCCGTCGCGGGCGATCGCGGTGATGATGCCGTTCTTCACCCCGATGTCGCCGCTGAAGCGCGACGTTCGGGTGCCGTCGATAATCGTGCCGTTCTGGATCAGGGTGTCGAATCGGGTCATCGTGAGCCTCCGGTTGGCGCGGTTGTTTTTTAGCGTGGCGGAAGCCTAGCAATCGGCTGGTGGTTCGTAAATCCGAACATTATAATCAATACGTTCGGTTATCCGATTGAAGAATCAGCAGGTCTTACCCGATGGATCATCGCGAAGAACTCAAAGCCCTGATCGAACTCGACCGGCTCGGCAACATGCGGCGCGCCGCTGAAGCGCTCGGTATTTCTCAGTCCACGCTGAGCGAATGCATCAATCGCCTCGAAATCGCGTACGGCGCACCGCTGTTCGAGCGTGACCGGCGCGGCTCGCGGGCCACCGTGTACGGGCAGGTCGCGGTCGAGGCCGCGCGGCGGGCACTGCAGACGATCGGGGAAGCACGCCGCGAAATCGAATTGATCAAGGGTTCGGCGAGTGGACGTCTCGCGATCGGCGCGGAGCCCGGTGCGATCGAACCGTTCCTGACCGAGGCCATCGCGCGCAGCCTGCCGCGCTTTCCCCGGCTGCGCTACCGGGTGCAGGCACTCGATTCGAACGCCCTCGCCCAGGAGGTGCGCGACAAGCGCATCGACTTTTTTCTCGGGGTGCGACCCGACGGTCCCGCCGGCGGTCTCGAGCTGACGGATATCGGTGTCCTGCGATCCGCGCCGTTCGTGCGTCGTGGTCATCCCCTCGCGAAGCGCAAAACGCTGACCCTTGGCGCGATCACGCAGTACCCGATCGTGCAGGGCCCCGGACCGCGCTGGCTCATTCGACGCATCGCCGCGGCGTTGCGCGAGGACCTGCCGGACGATGAGGGGCGCATCAACGCCAGCGTGATCGTGAACGAATTCGGAGTCGTACGTGCCCTCGTGCGACAGACCGACGCCGTCGGTTTCGCGTCGCTGGCAATGCTGAACGGGCAGGTGGAACGCGAAAGTTTCGTGACACTGGAGATCCCGGCATCACAACGCGACCTGTTGCAGTTGCCGTTACTGATCGGAACGTTGCGCGATCGGATCCTGCCGCCCGCGGCCACGGCGCTGATCAGCGAATTGCGCACGATCGTCGAGACGTTTGCAAACGCCAGATAAACCGGTGACCGAGACCCGGCACAACGGGTGACGCGTAAATTCCCGGTACCCGGGGCGGGTCGCTACTCGATTCCAAACGCCGCGGGTTTCCCTCGTTGGCATAGCGTCCGGCCAGAGCATGCAGCGTCGATCCGCTTCGATGGGGCGACCGCTTCGGCTTTCCTCCCGTTCGTCCCGCGCCTGCTGCGTGCGACGTTGATCGAGTTCACCCGTTGCGTTTGTTTGTCGTGCCCTTAATGATACCGTACAGTACGGTATCATTTGAAAATCAGAAGCCCGGAAACAACCGGGATTTCCCCACGATGAGGAGGTGACGACGGTGCATGCAATCATCAATGGCGCGGGAATGGGCGGGTTGTTCGCCGCGCTTGCCCTGCGCGAATCAGGCCGATTCGAATCGATCGATGTGTACGAGCAGACTTCCCGGCCGAGCACGGCGGGGGCCGGCATCACGATGCCACCGAACGGTGCCCGATTATGCAAGTGGCTCGGGGTCGATTTAACCGGCGGGGATCCGCGAGGCCCACATGGCGCCGTTGACGGCGGACGCGCGGCAATCCTCGAAAACACCCGTATGGTCATGGACGACGGTTCGATTTCGGTGAAGCCCCTCGACCACAATACAAAGGCGAACGACCAGGCGGGCTTCCATCATATGCACCGCCTCGATCTCCTCATGTGCTTGTACCAACGGTGTCTGGCGTTCGCGCCCGAGGCGGGGGCGGACCGCCCAATCCGGATACAGTTTTCCAAACGTGTGCGGTCGATCACGCAGACGGATGATTTGGCCACGGTAACTTTCGAAGATGGCACGGTCGACACGGGAGACGTCGTGATCGGTGCCGACGGGCTCAACTCGGTGACGCGGAAGTTCGTCTATCCGGAGGCGCCGCCGCGGCGCTGGACGTTCGTGGTCTGCTATCGCGGTCTCATTCCACGCGAGCAGGTCGCGCGGTTGACGAAAGAAGACGGCAGCCCGATGGATTTCAATCCGATCAATTCCGCCAGCATGGATGCGCGAAAATCCGAATTCGGCTATGTCGTGACGTATTGGGTACGCGGCGGCGAACTGCTGAACGTGTGGTTCGGTTACTACGAACCCCATGCGGACGAATTCGAAACGGGCGAGGGCGACTGGTTCCCGGCCGACCGGGCAGAGATGATCGGGAACGTGAAAAAGGCGTTCGCCAATGATGTGCGTATGGATGATGCCGTCGCCCTCGTCGGTGGTGTCGTCGAGCCGACGAAATGGGGCCTGTACGATCTCGATGCCTTTCCGAGCTGGCACAACGGCAGGGTTGCCGTGCTCGGGGACGCCGCGCACGCCGTGCTGCCGACGTTCGGCCAGGGCGCCGCGCTGGCCATCGAGGACGGCGCCGCGCTTGGCAAGTGTTTCGAATTACACGGGACCGATGTTTACAGTGCGCTGTTGCATTACGAACGCGTACGTCACTACCGCGGAACCCGGGTACAGTTCGCGTCGAAATTCCTGCTTAAACACCTCGAACCGGAAGACTCGCCCGAGCGCCAGAAAATTCTGAAGGCGCTGGATGAGCGTGACTACCCGGTGTTTGATCATGCGAAGCGCGCCGGCGGCGACGATTCCTGGTTGTACGCGTTCGATGCGAGGGAAATCGGCGATAAGATTCCCGCCAAGCGTCTCGGGCCGTGGGACTTCCGCTCGGCGGAAGCTGTGCGCGAAGCGCGCAGCGACGTGATGCGTAACCTGTGGGTCCCGGACAATCCGCTGAAAGGGGACCGTCGGGTCACGATGGATGAAGTGCGTCAGCACAACACGTTCGCAGACTGCTGGATCGTCATTCACGGCAAGGTCTATGACTTCAGCGAATGGAAGGATCATCACCCCGGTGGGCCATTCGTCGCGAGAATGTTTGCCGGCAAGGATGCGACCGCCGAATTCGGTACGTTTCACAGTCGCATGGCCGAGAAACACATGGCACATTTTTGCGTCGGGGAACTCGTCGATTGATGCGACCCTCACCGAACGAATGAAACCGGGTAATTCCGTATGAGCAAGGTCCCGGCCCGCGCGGCTTCCGATACGAAGCGTCGACACATTCTCGCGGTCGCGACCGAGTTGTTCCTCGAGCGCGGCTTCAGTGGTGCCAGTACCACCGAGTTGCTGCGGCGTACCGGGGGTTCGAAGACGACGATCTATGCCTATTTCGGGGACAAAGCGGGCTTGTTCACCGCGGTCATCGACGAGATGCTGCTGGATTCGGTTTCCCTGCTGAAATCGCTCGATCTGGCGGAACTCCCGATCCGCGATGCGCTCGTGAAGATCGCGGGCCAGTACCTGAAAGTCGTGCTCTCGAGACGCTACCTGGGTTTGATGCGGATCGTCGTGGCGGAGGTCAACCGGTTCCCGGAGATCGGGGAAGCTTTCTACGCGCGCGGACCGGGGTTGAGCTACGAAAGATTCCGGACTTTCCTCGACGAGCGCACCGTGAACGGAGAGCTTGTCATTGCGGACACCTCGCGGGCGACGGATTTATTCTTCGGTACGCTCCTCCACCGGGAATTGCTGGAACGACTTTATGGTGTGAAAAGCGCCCCGCTGCGTAACGTGTCCGCGGTTGCCTCGGCTGTTGCCGACGAATTTATCGAACGTTACGGTGTGAAACCGCATAGTCCCCGGGACAGTTAACTTAACCCGCGGGCGGCCGCCACGTAATGGCATTCTTCTCGACGAACTCACTGTCGTTGCCGGAGCGAACTGGCGCAACCGTAAACCGGGTCTGGCGCCGAAAGATAAGTGAACTGTCCCCCGCAAGCTGGATCCCGACAGTGCCCGATCCCCGCAATAAACGGGGTCAGGCAAGACTTTCCAACAAACCGGAAAATCCTGTCTGACCCCGCTTATTCCAGGCACTCGATTAGAAGACCTTTATTAATATCTAACCGCCGAACGTGGCCTGGATTTCGACCTTCAGGTTCAGTTTTCAAGAGGATAGCCTGGTCCCACCCGGCAGGCCGCGCGGGGTCGCGTTTGCGTTCAAACCGACCCTGACGCCACCGCCAGAAACACGAGTCCGACGGCTGATATCGCTGAGCCGGTTACGCGAACAAGCGTCCGCGAAGTCTGCTCGCTGACCGTTTGCACCACTCGTCCGCCGGCCCATATCGCGGTCGCCATCACGACAAACTGAATGATGCTGAAGCCCGCCAGGTAGGCGAACAGCGGTGTATTTTCGGCACCGACGATGGCTTCACCGTAGGCGTAACCATGGAACAATCCGGCGACCCCGCCGAGCGCAAGCAGCAACGAAGGCCGATAGCGACGGTAGGCGACCAACAGGGCACCGGACAGCACGACGGAGAGCGCGACGACAGCTTCGACCGGAACCAAATTCATGCCCGTCAGGTGTACCGTCGTGCCGGCGACCGTCGCGAGCACGAACGCGGCAGGTATCCAGTAGCGCCGAGGCTGGCCGACCGCGAGCAAGCCAATGGCCAGCAGGAACGCGAAGTGGTCGAGCCCGATAATTGGGTGCGCGAAACCCGATACGACACCTTCGAACAGGTCGGCCGGTGCGCGCCCGCCGAGCGGATGATGCGCCATCGCCGGGCCCGCAGCGCCGAGCAGGGCGATCAGTCCGGTGGCAATGGTGATGAGCCTGACCCGTGTACGCCCGACCGTTGTCTGCTTGTCGATGAAATAGTCCATGTTAGCCTCGTTGATGATGTGATGAGTAAAAGTGTTGCTGCGACGTTCGCGTACTCAGGCGCTGTTGGTCGCCTTCGCCGCACAGGTTTGCAGACCTTCCAGCATGGCTGTGGTCCGGGCTTCCAGTTCGTCGCTATCGACAACGCCATGGGCTGCGAGGACGTGCTCGAGGGCGTTTAACCAGCGCTGATAATAATCCCAGCTGGCGTCATCCAGCGCATGAGTTGTCTCCCAGTGCGCGATCGACCCCATCAGGCCCTGACGGAAGTCTTCCCATTCATAGTAACCTTCCTTCGACAGCGCGATGGCCATGCCGAACGCTCTTCCTTCCCAGTCGCGCTCGAAGCGCAGCGTGCCATTGTCGCGCGGGGGGGAATCCTCCGACCCCATCATGCTGGTCGCGGCGAAGTGTTCGAATTTCGTTTGCATGCCAGGTGCTCCGCTACGTTGATAAATTTACGCCGCGACCCTGGCAACACCCATCATGGCTTCAGGAGTGAGCAAGGCTGCGAGTTGCGCCTCGGTCATACCCTCGGTGCCGGCCGGGCGTTCAGGTAAAACCATCCAGCGGATCTGCGCGCTGCTGTCCCACAATTTAATCTCAACGTCTTCCGCTATCTCGACGCCGAACTCCTTCAATACCACGCGTGGCTCGCGGGCCATGCGTGCGCGGAACGTCGGGTCTTTAAACCAGTAGGGCGGCAGGCCAAGGGTCGGCCAGGGGTAGCAGGAACACAGGGTGCATATGATCACGTTGTGCACGGCGGGCGTGTTCGCAGCCACCTTGATGTGTTCGCCCTCGGCGCCGGCCATGCCGGCCGGCAGATCCATCTCGGCAATGGCCGCGGTGGCGTCTTCCAGCAGGCGCTTTTTAAATGCCGGATCGACCCACGCGCGAGCGACAATTTTCGCGCCGTTGAATGGACCCATCTCGGTCTCGAAGAAATCCAGAACCTTGTCGACAGTCTTATCACTGATGACACCTTTTTCGATCAGCAACGCTTCCAGCGCGCGCACTTTCGCCGCGCTGTAGATTTCTCGATCGGTGTTGTAGCTGAACGTTTTCTTATCACTCACGGTTTGCCTCCTCGGCATGGGTGCGGGCTGCTCATGGTGTTTGGCTGAGCACGCTGGGCCGCGGTTGTCGGGGCTGAATCCGGCTCAGGCCGGCTCCATGTAAGCCTCGAAAAGATCTGCGTAGAACGTTGATTTCGGATCAGACAACGTCGTGCCCCAGATATCGGCGGGCTTGAACCCGACCGCGTAGCAAGGCATTGGTGTACCGATGCCATCCCCTGTGGAGAAGAAATACGTATACGCACCCGCGTAAACTTCACTCACCACCCCGGTTTTCCCGCGCAGATGGCCGGGTAAACGGGTGTGATCGTTCGGCGGCACGTCTTTGATCGTGACTTTGTCGCCGACCGCAAATCTGGGCTTGGCGCCGACCTCGCGTTTGGGCGAATCGCCTTCGAGCAGGTATTTGATCACCTGCGTATCGATCGCCGGGCTGCCGCCTGTCGGCAATGGCGCATCGTCGACGTTGCCATCCGCGAGATACTCCGCCGTGCGCGCGTCGAGTTCTTCCTGCGTGATGTAACCTTCCTGCACAAAGAAGCCCGAGATGCCACCCAGCCACTTCTCGTAATAGCGGAACTTGAAATAGTCGAACGGATTCATGCCTTCGGCACCCGTGCGCAAATGACCCCAGGTCCAAAAGCTTTTGAACTTCGTCGGCACTTTCTCGATGGCGTATTTCGGCAACGACTCCGACAAGTGTTTGCTAAGGCCCATCATCGCGACGTGGATACCGAAGATCCGCTCTTCCCAGGGCGCGACAAATACCCGCTTCTGGAAATCAACCGGACCTAGATTCTCGAGACCACCGATATTATGTTGCAGCTTCATTGACTACCTCCGAGGGTAGGGAAACATACCGTTGAAAAGATTGCGCCTGCCGAGCGTGAGAATCCGCGTTGATGCAGGCACGAAAGCCCTCACGCAGGCTGGCTTCATCGAGGTTGCGGCCGATGAATACGAGCTGGTTGCCGCGCGTTTCGCCAGCCTGCCACGGTTTGCCGGGCCGGCCTTCGAGCGTCATGTGCACGCCCTGCACGACGAAGCGACGCGCCTCGGCATCCATATCGAGAATGCCCTTGAGTCGGAATATGTTCGTGCCCTCGGCCTGTACCAGTTCGTAGAGCCAACGATTAAAGCGCGTACTATCGACCGTGCCGGGATCGTTCAGGGCGACCGAAAACACGCTCTGATCGTGTTCGTGCGCAGATTCCTCGAGGAAGTCGGGCTCGATCGCGAGTGCGTTTTTCAGATCGAAGGCGGCGACGTTCAACACCGCTGTGAGCGGGACATCGCAACGTTCGGCGTGGTGGATTTTCGCCAATGCATTGATCGCGCGGACGCGTTGCTCGAGCGGCTGGAGTTCATCCGGGTCGACGAGATCGCGTTTGTTCAGCACGATGACGTCGGCGAAGGCGAGTTGCTCCTGCACCTCGTGGCTGTCCCAGTGCTCGGCGATGTGCCGCGCATCGACGACGGTGACAACGGCATCGAGTTCGGTACGGCGCGCCATGGTGTCGTCGACGAAGAAGGACTGAATCACCGGTCCCGGATCGGCCAGGCCGGTGGTCTCGATGAGGAGGTAATCGAAATCCTCGCGGCGCTCCATCAGCTTACCGATGATGCGAATGAGATCGCCACGCACAGTGCAACAGATGCACCCGTTGTTCATTTCAAAGATTTCTTCCTCGGCGTCAATCACGAGCTGGTTATCGATACCGATTTCGCCGAACTCGTTGACGATGACGGCGACGCGCAAGCCGTGCTGTTCAGTCAGGATACGGTTCAACAGGGTGGTCTTGCCGGCGCCGAGATAGCCGGTAAGTACCGTGACTGGAAGGCGCTTCGACGGGTTCATGCGTTGCGTCCCCGGGTTGGTGTGAGCACTGCGGAGCGCTTCATGCCGGGCTCAACGACAGCGCGACGCGGAAGCCGATGATGCGGTTCAGGGAATCTGCGGCGTAGCCCGTGCGGCTGGCCGAGCGCAGCTTCGCGGGCGCATCGGCCCAGGACCCACCGCGCAATGTTCGCCGCTTGCTCTCGCCAATGGACGCTTGCGCACCCCGGTCGCTGAAACTGTCCTGCCAGGCATCGGCGCACCATTCCCAGACATTGCCGTGCATGTCGTAAAGGCCATGCGCATTCGGCGCAAACTGTGCGACCGGCGTCGTGCTGCGTCGATAGGTGCCGGGCTGTTCGGTGTCGTATGCATGCAGTGAGCTGTAGTTGGCGAGCTCCGAGGTCAGGGTTGGACCGACGTGGAACGCGCTGGTCGTGCCTGCGCGGCAGGCTGTCTCCCACTCTGCCTCGGTGGGTAGACGATAGTCGCGGCCGCTATCGACCGATAGTCGTTTGCAGAATTCCGCGGCATCGTGCCATGAGACACACTCGACAGGATGTTCGCCGCCGGTAAAGCAGGCGGGCTCCAACACCAGTTCGCGTGAGATCGCCGGCAGCGCAGCGACCGCGCGCCACTGATCCTGGGTGACTGGTGTGCGGCCGAGATACAGCGATTCGACCTCGACGCACTGCGGGGCGCATTCGTAAGTTCCGGCGCTGTGATCTCCGTCCGTGCTGCCCACCATCGCCAGGCTACCGTCGAGGGCGATCATGTCGAGGCTGCCTGAGCCGTTCAGTGTTTGAGTGAAATAGCGCGCCTCGCGCACCGATCGCGCGGTAACGTGGCCACGTCGATCGACCGTCACGGACTCGAAGGCGAAGGTAGACAGTGCGGGAAAACCGGCGACCGGCGTCGCGGCAAGCTGAGAGAGGGCACCGGCGGATACACTCATCGTCATGCCGGCGCCGCCGGCAGCCGTGTTGAGAAGGAATTGTCGTCGCCGCATTTGTCACTCCCGCTAGTGCAGTCTGCTTAGACGGCCCGCACGAGAATGCGTGTTCGGGTACTGTCCTACACAGCTGTCAGCAATATTTACCTACCCAACCGAGCAAATTCCGGGCCAACTACAGCACAGACGAGAATTTTCGTTCAAGCCCTTGAATTCAATATTTAACTCGTCGATTGCGCAATCCAATATGCACAGATCAATTGACGCAGGAGCGTGCGGCATTGGTGCGCAATCCGTTCCCGCTAAAATTTTGGCCCGTACTTAGTGCATACGCGGCGAGCAAAAAACACCTGACTCCGGTTTTTCCGATGTCGTGAGGATGGAAGTTTTTTCGAATTAATGCGGACAGTTCACTTATCTTTTAAGGGTTGAGGAAACTGTCCCCGTAACTACGTGCGGGTTGCCGCTATCTCAGGAAACGTTAGCGCTGCTGCCACGTTCGATGAACTCGGCCGCCGCTTCGGCGATTACGATTTCCTCGTTCGTCGGTAGTGCGAGCACCCGCACTTTCGACTCGGGCGAACTGATGATCGGCGCGTTCGCGGCGTTCGCCGCCGCATCGAGCTCGACCCCGAGCCAGGTGAATGGCTGTGCGATCCGTTCACGGATCACGGGCGAGTGTTCCCCGATGCCGGCCGTGAACACGAGTGCATCGAGACCACCGATGCTGGCAATCAGGGCGCCGATCTCGCGCACGGCGCGGTAGACGAACAGATCGATCGCTTCGGCCGCCTGCGGCGAGTCGCTCGCGAGCAGTTCGCGCACGTCGTCACTGATCCCGGACACCCCGAGCAGGCCCGATTTGTTCATGAGCACGTTGCTGACTTCGTCGATGTTCATGCCGTGGTGTTGCACGAGGTGCAGTACAACCCCGGGATCGAGCGCGCCGCAACGTTTGCCCATCATCAGGCCGTCGAGCGCGGTAAAGCCCATGCTCGTCCCGACACTGCGACGCTCGACCATCGCGCACAGGCTCGCACCGTGGCCGAGGTGGGCCACGACGACTTTCCCGGCCGCCGCGCGGTCGCCGATGATCTCCGGCAGCACGCCGGCGATGTACGCATAAGACAGGCCATGAAAACCGTAGCGGATGATCCCTTCGTCGCTCAGTTCGCGCGGCAACGCGAACAATTCCGCAACCCGCGGTTGGGTACGGTGAAACGCCGTATCGAAACACGCGTACTGAATAACCCGCGGCCAGGTCGCGGCGACGCTGCGGATCGGCGCGAGGTTGTGCGGTTGATGGTTCGGCGCGAGCGCGGAGTAATCCATCAGCTTTTCGACAACGGCCGGGGTGAGGCGGGTGGGTGCGGCGAATTCCGGCCCGCCGTGTACGACCCGGTGTCCGGCCGCACAGACCTCGATGTCGGCGAGCGCAGCGTCCAGTAAACCGAGCAACCAGTGTGTCTGTGCGTCGTGATCTCCGGACCGTGGCAGGGGTGCGGGATGCGCACCCAGTTGACCGGCCAGCGTACCGTCAACCCTGAACACGGCATCCGCGCCGATGTCGCTGATCTGTCCCCGGCATAACAGCGTGAGCGTATCGCGCTCGTAGAGGGCAAACTTGATACTCGACGAGCCGGCGTTGAACGTGAGCAGCGCCTGCTTCATGCGGTCTGGCGCTGATACCGGTGCACGAACAGCTGTGCCAGCGCACACGACGCGAGCCGGGTCAGGTTGCCGTCGGCGCGACTCGTCAACATGAGTGGCACCCGCGCGCCGAGCACGATGCCCGCGGCATCGGCCCCGGCGAGATAAATCAATTGCTTCGCGAGCATGTTCGCGGCTTCGAGATCCGGGGCCACGAGCACGTCCGCGTCGCCGGCAACATCGGAGTGGATCGATTTCGTCGCCGCGGCCGCGGCCGACACCGCGTTGTCGAACGCGAGCGGGCCATCGACGAGTCCGCCGGTGATCTGACCACGTTGCGCCATCTTGCACAGTGCGGCGGCATCGATCGTGGAGGGCAACTGCGGCGAGACGGTTTCCACGGCGGAAAGGATCGCGACTTTCGGCGCGGCAATGCCGAGTGCGTGCGCGAGGTCGATCGCGTTTTGTACGATATCGCGCTTCGCATCGAGATCGGGCGCGATATTGATCGCGGCATCGGTAATCAGGATCGGTTTCGAATGGTGCGGGACGTCGAGCACGAAAATGTGACTCATGCGCCGCTCCGTGCGCAGGCCCGTGTCGCTCCGGACGATCGCGCCCATGAGTTCATCGGTATGCAGCGCGCCCTTCATGATCGCGTCTGCCTCGCCGCGCCGCACGCGTTGCACGGCTTCGTCGGCCGCCGCATGGCTATGCGCAACATCGACGAGTTCGACATCGTCAAGGCTCACGCCGGCGCTTGTCGCCGCCTGTTCGATTTTCGCGCGCGGACCGACGAGTACGGGCTCGATCATGCCTTCATCCCGCGCATTGAGCGCGCCGGTCAGCGACAACTCATCGCAGGGGTGGACGACGACGGTTTTAACCGGCGCGAGATCCCGCGTGGCCGCGATCAGGCGGTCATACTGGGCGCCGCGCTCGTGCAGATGCACCTCGGGCAGGAGGACGCGCGGACGACGCACCTTTTCGGTTGGTGCGATGACATCGGCTTCACCTTCGATAACGACGTCGCCGTCCTGGTTCAGGCACATACAGGCGAGCTTGAGGCGGTTGCCGTGGCCGGTTTTCTCCGTCACCGTCACCCGCACCGTGACCGTGTCGCCCAGCCCGACCGGATGACGAAAGCTCAGCGACTGGTTCAGGTAGATCGTGCCCGGTCCGGGGAGTTCCGTGCCGAGCACCGCGGAGATGAGCGCGCCGCCCCACATGCCATGGGCAATCACTTCGTGGAAACGATCGCTTTTCGCGTAAGCCTCGTCGACGTGGGCGGGATTGACGTCGCCGGACATCACCGCGAACAGCTCGATATCCTGCGATTTCAGCGTGCGCGTGATTTCGGCACTGTCGCCGACGGCGATCTCGTCGAACGTTTTGTTTTCGATGAACTGCATGAAAAAATTCCTTAACCGGGTACGTGATAACCGGCATCGACGCAGGCGATATTGCCGGTGACGTTGCGCGCCGCGTCGCTCACCGGCATCGCTGCCATGTTGCCGACATCCTCGATCGTCACGAGCCGACGCGACGGCGCGCGTGAACGTGCCTTGTCGATTAGCGCATCGAAATGCGCGATACCCGAGGCGGGGCGTGTTTTCAGCGGCCCGGGGGAGAGTGCGTTGACCCGGCTATCGCGCGGTCCGGGTTCCGCGTCATCGCCGACGACGAGCCCTTTCCTGCCGTCGAGTAACTGTCCAATGGCCGGCTCGCTCACGACTGCAGCACGTACGTGCCGGGGGCATCGCACAGCGGACGGTAGCTGCCGTCCGGAGTACCCATCGCGGGCGCTGCCTGCCCCGGGCCCGAGCGTGCATTCAGCCATTCAACCCAGGCGCGCCACCACGAGCCTTCGAATTGCGGCGCCTGCGCGAGCCACGTGTCGGGGTCGACATGATGCTCATCGTGCTTGCGCGTCATCATCTGGAACGAGCGGTGAGGGTGGCCGGGTGCGGACACGATGCCGGCGTTGTGGCCACCACTCGTGAGCACGAACGAGACTTCGGTATCCGACTGCAGGTGGACCTTATACACGGAACGCCACGGCGCGACGTGGTCCTTGACGGTGCCGACGCAGAACACGGGCGCGCGCACATCACTGAACGTCACGGGTGTGCCGTCAACCGTGTAGCGGCCCTCGGCGAAGTCATTGTTCAGAAACAATTGACGCAAATACTCCGAATGCATTTTGTACGGCATGCGGGTCGTGTCGGCATTCCACGCCATCAGGTCGATGATCGGCGCGCGCTCACCCATCAGGTATTCGTGCACCATGCGCGACCAGATCAGATCGTTGGATCGCAACAGCTGGAACGCACCGGCCATTTGTTTCGCGTCGAGAAAGCCCTGCTCCCACATCATGTCTTCGAGAAACGTGAGCTGACTTTCGTTGATGAACAACGTGAGTTCGCCGGCTTCCGTGAAATCGCTCTGCGCCGCGAACAGGCTCAGCGAGGCGAGGCGGTCGTCACCGTCGCGCGCCATCGTGGCCGCCGCGATCGACAGCAGGGTGCCGCCGAGGCAGTAGCCGGTGGCGTGGACTTTCGCGCCCGGGACGATCGCGGATACGGCATCCAGTGCATCCATAACCCCGAGTCGGCGATAGTCGTCCATGCCGAGGTCGCGATCGTCGGGGTCGGGGTTCTTCCACGAAATAATGAACACCGTATAGCCCTGATCGCGCAGATAGCGGACGAGCGAGTTCCCGGGTGACAGATCGAGGATGTAGTACTTCATGATCCAGGCGGGCACGATGAGGATGGGTTCGGGCTTCACCGCGTCCGTGGTCGGCGCATACTGGATCAGTTCGATGAGTCGGTTGCGATACACGACCTTGCCCGGGGTCACCCCGAGGTCACGGCCGACCTCGAACGCTTCGGTGCCGGCGGGCTTTTTGCCGCCGGTAAGGCGCTGGAAGTCGTCGAGAAAGTTCTGCGCGCCGCGCACGAAGTTCATGCCCCCCTCTTCGACGGTACGTTGCAGGACTTGCGGGTTCGTCGCGATGAAATTCGATGGCGAGAACACATCGAGCCACTGGCGTGCCGCGAACTCGACGACGTTTTCGTGTTGCCGGGTAACCCCGCGCACCCCCGTCGTGGCGTTGTACCACCACTGCTGGGTGAGCAGGAAGCTTTGATGGATCAGGTTGTACGGCCAGGTATGCCACGCCTCGCCGTCGAAACGATGATCCTGCGGTAACGGCTCGATGCAGGGTTCCGTCGCGCTTTGCGCGCCCGTGCACGTGCCCGCGTACAGCGCGAGCTTCAGGCTCTTCTTCGCCGCTTTCTCAACGAGTTGCTGCTGCTTCCCCGGTGCACTCGCGAGATGCGAGGCCCAGTCGAGGTAAGCCCCGGCCAGGGCCACAGGCGAGAGCCCGAGCGTAAACCGCGCGAGGCCCGCGTGCACGGCTCGATCCTGTATTTCCGACAGGGCGGTGGACATGTAGGAGTCGCGTTGAAACCCTCCCGATGCCGCCGCGGCCGCGGTCAGACTCGCGAGGTTTGCGGTCGTGGGAATGGGCAGGGCGGGATACAGCTTTCGGATCGGGGTCGGTTCGGACATTGATACTTCCTGTCAGGCGGGATAGCTTTCTTGACGGCTTGCAACTCTAGAAGACTGTGGGCGTCGTCGGTATTCGAGATTGACCGTAAGCGCCTGTGGGCACTACGTACTCGCGCACGTCGGACTCAACTGTGGAAACCCACATCCTGTTCACGGGGAGCCCCAATTACGTCACCGCAGTTGAAGACTCGGAATTACGCATCGCAAATTGCCAAGTTCGACGCCAATGGGACCGAAAAGTTCTCAACCCGCGGTGATGTTTGTTGCCGGATTATTTTCATGCGGCGGCGGTCACAGCGCATGCCGCCCTCGTGACGATAACGACGGCCGTTTCCCTGCACATCGTTGTTGCGAGTGATCAATTTCGTTTCGCTCACCCTGCTCGTCGTGTACCTGTTGCAGGTACCGTTGCGCGGGAGCCTGCTCGGACTGAGCGTGGGGGCTTTGCTGTATGTGTTCACCGCGACGGGGTTCGGCCTGTTCGTCTCGTCGATCACGAAATCCCAGGTCGCGGCCGTGTTTGCCACCGCGGTGCTGTCGTTGATGCCGACGATCCAGTTTGCCGGCATGATCCAGCCGACGTCGACGCTCGAAGGGGGCGGGCGCCTCGTCGGCACGCTGTGGCCGGCAACCTACTACATGCACCTGAGCGTCGCCGCATTCACGAAGGGGCCGGGTTTTACGGATTTGATGCCCGATCTCGTCGCCCTCGCGATCTTCGGACCCGTGCTCGTCGTGATAGCCGCCGCGTTCCTGAAGAAACAGGAGGCCTGATCCGTGAACACCTGGATCAACATCTTCTGGCTCGGCACGAAGGAATTGCGCAGCGTCGTTGGCGATGCGTTTCTCGTCGTGTTGATTATTTATTCGTTCACCCTGGCGATCTATGCCGAGGCCACCGCGATCAGCGAGTCCGTCAACAACGCCTCCGTGGCCATCGTCGACGAGGACCACTCGACGCTGTCGCGTGCTATTGCGAACGCGTTCTACCCGCCGTATTTCAAATCACCGGAAATGGTTTCGGCGGCCGCGGCCGAACGGGCGATGGACCAGGATCGCTTTATGTTCGTCGTGACGATACCGCCGCACTTCGAACAACACGTGCGCGAGGGCCGTCGTCCCCGGACCCGGATCAATATCGACGCCACGGCGGTCACCCAGGCGAGCCTCGGCAACAGCTACATCCAGAGTATCGTGACGAACGAGGTGAACCACTTTATCAAGCGTTCGGACGACGCCGTGGGCTACCCGGTCACGCTCGTTCAGCGCCGCGCTTTCAATCCGAACGGCACCGGCATGTGGTTCAGTTCCATCACCTCGCTGCTGAATCAGATCACGTTGTTGACGATCGTTCTGACCGGCGCCGCGCTGCTGCGTGAACGTGAGCACGGCACGATCGAGCACCTGCTCGTGATGCCGCTCACCTCGTTTCAGATCGCGCTGGCCAAGGTGTGGGCGAACGGGCTGATCATTCTCGTAGCGTTCGTGCTGTCGATGCTGTTCGTCGTCGAATCGATGCTCGCCGTGCCGATCGCGGGATCCCGCCTGTTATTGCTCGGCGGCACCACGATCTACCTGTTCGCCGCGGCGGCCATCGGCATCTTCCTCGGCACGATAGCCCGCACAATGGCGCAGTTCTCCCTGCTGCTGCTCATGGTGATCATGCCGATGATGCTGCTGTCCGGCGGCATCACCCCGATTGAAAGCCAGCCGGAAATCATTCGACCGCTGACCTGGCTGCTGCCCTCGCGCCACTACATGGCATTCGCCCAGGCCGTCGTGTTCCGGGGCGCCGACCTCGGCATCGTGTGGCCGCAGATCCTGAATATGACCGGTCTCGGTGCGGTGTTTTTCACCGCGAGCATTGCGTTGTTCCGGCGCTCGATCGCGGTCACGACGTAGGAAACCCCGAACGTCGGGCAACGCGATACGGTCTTCGCGAGTGATCCCGACGACTCGGCAACATGCTCAACGCATGTCGAAAAGCTCCTGGTGGAAGTCGTTCGCGGATAATCCGTGCGCTGCGAGATCCTGGCGTAGCGCTGCACCGAACCCTGCGGGACGGCATAGAACGCCCATTCGCCGATGGCCTCGGCCATTTCGCGTTGATCGCCGAGCAAGCGCTGGATCGGACCGAGCGTTTCCGGATCGGCACGCGGGCCGCGCTGCGGGCGCTCGATCACGCCCCAGCCGACGAGCCATTTCGGGCCGTTCGCACCGAGCCAGTGAAAAATGGCGGCAACGCCGCCACAGATCCCGAGCCACTTGTGCAAGCGGTAGGATTTGTCGAGACCGCCCGCGGACGGCTCGATCCAGCGCGGCCGCGTCGCGAGCACCATGGCAACACTGAACACGCCAATGGCGATAATGCCGCTGTACTGCACGAAATAATTTCTGACGGTGATGAAATTCAGTGTGTCCGGCACCTCACCGATGGCTGCCCACCAAAGTAGGGACAAGCCAATCAGTAACCCGGACAAGCCCAGTTTGATGTTACGCATTCGTTTCGATTCCTTCGGTCCGATCCGCGACGGCGCGGCTTCAGTGTTCCCGATGTCGAAGTTTATGCCGCGAAATCGTCAACGTACGTAACGTCGATCAAATTTACGCAAAACCCCGGTTCGCGGGACCCGAACCCGAATCCGAACCGGGTGAACCGGGAACCCCGGGACCAGGCGGCGTCGTTTATTCCCGTTGCCGGAATAATGTTACGCATTGTGTCGGCAGTTTCCGCGGTAAGCCGGATCACGGGCGGATTGGCGCAAAATGGATGATCGTACGGACCGGCGCGGTTATCCTGCTGCGCACGGCTTGCGCGGTGCGCGGCAATCGAGGGCGGTTCAATGATCCGATTGAGATTCGGGATTCAGATCGATATGCGGGACTCCGCCGACTTCGGTGTCGGCGATCTCGGTGGCGAGGCGGTCGATCTGCTCAGTTCCAGCCGGTCACAAATTACCACGTCCACGACGAGTGGCGGAACGTTCAGGCTGAACGGCCGGTTCGATCTCTCGAGCGAGCAGACGGTTCTCGATAGCCTCGTCACCGGCGTCGTGATCCGCGACAACGCCGGCAATCTGATTTTATCGATTGCCGGTGTGGCGGGCGTCAGCGTCGGCGACATCATCAACGACCCCACGCTCTCGGCGCTGTTACGGCAGGTGGCGCAGGGGGTGATCGTGACGGGCAGCCGGTTCGACGATCAACTCGTCGGCGGGCCCGGTAACGACACCCTGAACGGTGCCGCCGGCGAAGATACCGTGCGCGGCGCCGGGGGCGCGGACAAAATCAGCGGTGGCAGCTGGAGTGACAAACTCTACGGCGGTCCCGGCAACGACACGATCACCGGCGGCGGTGGCAACGACATACTCGACGGCGGTCCCGGCAGGGACATCATGAGCGGCGGGGTCGGCAATGATCGGTACTTCGTCGATCATGCCGCAGACCAGGTCACTGAAACAGCCGGTAACGGTACGGACGAAGTCCGGTCCAGGGTCGACTACACCTTGCGCCCGCATATCGAGAATCTGCGCCTGATCGGAGGTGGACATACCGACGGCACCGGGACCGTTCAGGCCAACACGATTTCCGGCAACGGGGGCAACAATACGCTGGACGGTCGGGGCGGCAACGATATCTTGATCGGCGGCGGCGGCAGGGACGAACTGCTTGGTGGTTACGGCAACGACGTACTCCTCGGTGGCGGCGGTCGGGATCTGGTGCAGGGCGGGGTCGGCGATGACCTGCTCAATGGCGGGCACGCAGCCGACCGGATGTTCGGTGGGCCGGGGAATGATCGCTACGTGGTGAACTCAGTCAACGATTTCATCAGAGAGTTTGTCGGCGAAGGGATCGATACCGTGTTGTCATCTGTCACAACCCGGTTGCGGGGCAACTTCGAAAATCTGAAGCTGCTGTCCGTTGCGGATATCGACGGGTCCGGTAACGTGCTGCCGAACGATCTCGTGGGTAATGCCGGCGACAACATCCTCAGCGGGTTCGGCGGCGGCGACACGATCCATCTTGGCCTCGGCACGGATACCGGAATCGGCGGCAGCGGCAATGATACGTTCGTGTTCGATGCGCTGCCGGGGGACAGTGGCGCGCCGGACAATATCACCGACTTTCTGTCGCTGGCGGACATCCTCTATCTCGATGAGTCGATATTCACGGCACTCGATTCCGGCGTCGTCGACGCCGCGAATTTTATCGATATCGCTGACACGCCGGATGGTAACGACTACCTCGCCTATGATGGTGTGAACGGCCTGCTGTATTACGACGCGAGCGGTGCCGGCGGCTCCTCGATCCTGTTCGCGGATCTCGGCGCGGGCACGCTGCTTACCGCTGGCGATATTTTCGTCGGTTAATTACGGGTCGCTTTGATTCAGTCCTGCTGCGCCGACTCGAGCCGGCACCGGAACAGCCGATCGGAAACAGCGGACCGTTATGTCACGGCGGTGCAATCCCGGTAGCAAGCAATCCGCGCTCGAGATAATCGATAAATTCCGCTGTGCCTTTCTCGTGTTTCACGGTTTCGTACAAGCGCACACTCGCCTCACTCAACAGATCCCGCCACTGACCATGCCCGCCGCGATGAAAGAACGCGGCGTTATCCTGCCACGCGTTCAGATCGGTATCCGGAGCGGTCATATCCGCATTCTCTTTCATCGAACTGAACGTCGCCGCCGCGACGAGCTGCGGCCAGACGTCTTCATCCACCGTGATCCCGAGTATCGATGCGATACGCCGCATCTGCCCGTCGAGATCCGACATCAGGTCCGCGTAATGCAGGAAATGGATATTCCCGAGCGTGCGAAATTGCCAGAACGTTTTTGCATGTGAAAAGACCGACCAGAACGGGAAACCGTCCTGCTCCCACGGAAACGCCGGTTTCGTCAGCCACAGCTGGAACCGCGCATCGATGTCTTCCGGCATCGGCGGGGGTGGCGCGACTTCGATGCCCTGTTCGACCAACAGGCTGATGAGGTGCGGGATCCGCTGGTTCTTTGCGTGATGCCACATCGAGATAAAAATCTCGCGCGGATCGCGCGCACAATATAAATACGTCGCCTGCGGGAAATACGGCAGGCCGTCGAGCGCGGTATGGGTTTTTATAATCCGGCGATGCGTCTGTTCCGCGTAACGCCGCAGCGTTTCCTCAACCGGCGTCACGCGCATGTCGAACCACGGTGAAATCTCCGCGAGCGGCTGCGGCAGCTTCGGTGTTCTGAAAATGAGCAGCGCGCAGATCATCTGCATCCAGGTCGTGCCGGATTTGTAGGGCGTGCAGATGAAGATGTCGTCGGGGCGCGGCTCAAACCCGTCCCAACGGGCGCTGTCCATGAACAAATTTTCGTAACGCCGGGTGCGCCGTGGAAATTGCTCGGTCATTGCTGATCGTCCGCTTGAACTGCCGCTATTGTAAATGGGCGCAGGTAAATCCGGGACACTGTGGCTTCGGGACCGGAACCACTGTCTACGCCTCATCCCTGTTCCTTCCCTGCCCTGCCCCTCGATTTGACGGGCAGGATACCCGGTCCATCAAGGTCAGTGTTGCATATCCCGGAGCACGTATTCAGCCCGGCATCGTGCGCTCGGCGCAGTCTGAAACCGCCGCTCCGCGTTCCCCGGGAATCACGTGCTCATCCCGTTTTCGTGGCGCTGTGTTTATCGCATCGGCAGGCGCGGGGTCCCGGACTTCCTGCCCGTTCCATACGGGGCGGCATGTGTTGCCGCAATCACTTGGGGCTGCTACCTTGCGCCGTGCGCGGAACGTGACCTGCGTGTGCTCCATCCCTATCCCGGAACGATAAGAACAATGCCGAGTACTTCCGATTCAGACCTGACGAACTGGCGTTCCCGCGCGCTCGACGTCGAAACCGAAATAAAAAAAGCGATCATCGGCCAGGACCGCGCGATCCGGTTGTTGCTGATTGCGGTGTTCGCCCGCGGCCACGCGCTGCTCGAAGGCGATGTGGGGGTCGGCAAGACGACGTTGCTGCGCGCGCTCGCTCATGTACTCGGCGGTGAGTATGAACGGATCGAGGGCACGATCGACCTGATGCCGAATGATTTGATTTATCACACGTATATTAATGAGCAGGGCCGCCCGGCCGTCGATCCCGGTCCATTGCTGAAGTACGAGGAAGGTCTCGCCACGTTCTTTTTCAACGAGGTGAACCGTGCGCGGCCGCAGGTGCACTCGCTGTTGTTGCGCGTCATGGCTGAGCGCAGCGTCACGGCGTTCAACCGCGAGTATTATTTTCCGCATTTGCAGGTGTTCGCCGACCGCAACCGGGTGGAAAAGGAAGAAACGTTCGAGTTGCCGGCCGCGGCCCGTGACCGCTTTCTCATGGAGCTGAATATCACGATGCCGGCCGATCCGGAGCTGCAGCGTGAACTCATGTTCGACACCCGGTTTTTCGATGTCGATGCGCTCATCGGGGGGCTTGCCGGCGGGGTCGTTCCGTTCGACGCGCTGAATGACGTCGGCGGGATGATTCAGCGCAGCATCACGACATCGCCGACGATCGAGCGCTACGCGCTCGACCTGTGTGCGGCGACGCGCAATCCGGCGGCCTACGGGGTCGACATCGACGGCGTGGACATGTCGCAGCTCGTCCTGTCGGGGGTGAGCCCGCGCGGCATGGGCATGTTGATGCGGGCGGCGAAGGTCGCCGCCTGGTTGCACGAACGCGATGCGCTCGTGCCCGAGGATATCCATACCGTGTTCTACGAAACGGTGGCGCACCGCATCTTCTTCAGTCCCGTCTACGAGCTGCATCGCGCGGAGACGATCCAGGCGCTCATGGATCAGATTGTGAACAAGGTCGTGTCGCCCTGACATGATCTCGAACGAGATCCATTACAAAGTTGCGTGGCGTTCGCGCAGCAGTTTCCCGGGCCATCATGCGAGCCATCAGCGCGGTGGCGGCATGCAGTTCCAGAACCACGTGCCCCTGATCGATGCGCCGGATCCACGGCGCTTCGACGTGCGCGCGAGCCTGCGCGATCCGTTCGAGCAGATCCAGGTGCGGGTATACCAGCAGACGAGCGCGATCCCGGTTTATGTGATCGCCGATCTGTCCGCCTCGATGAGTTTCGCCGGCGCGCATGCGAAACCCGACGTGCTCGCGGATTTCGTCGCCTGCATCAGCTACTCGGCGTATAAAACCGGTGACACATTCGGCTTCATCGGTTGCGGGGAACGGTCCGCGGAACCGCTGCTGCTGCCGCCGACGGTGAACCGCGCCGCGGGCGCGGATCTCGCGGACAAGCTGCGCGCGCGGTCGTTGTCGGGCCAGGGTTCGGACGGCCTGCTCGACGCCGCGGATTTTCTCGGGGCACGCCGCGCGCTCGTGTTCCTCGTGTCCGATTTCCATTTTTCGTTCGACCTGTTGCGCCGCGTGCTGGCGACACTCGCCTACCACGATGTCGTACCGGTCGTTGTGTGGGATCCCCGCGAGTACGAAGACCTGCCGGGTTTCGGACTCGCGCGCGTGGCCGATCCGGAAACGACGCGCAGCCGTCTGCTGTTCATGCGGCCGCGACTGAAGCAACGGATCCGCGAACGCTTCGCGGCGCGCCGCAAAGCCCTCAGCGACATCTTTACGCAGCATGGCCGCGTGCCCCTGTTCGTCGGCGACGGTTTCGACCCGGCGGAGGTAACCCGCTATTTCTTCGGCTAGCGTAATGTCGTGCTTTGCGATTGCGGCATTGCGCGCCGTGCTCTTCGCGGCCGTGTTATTGCCGGGTCTCGCGATCGCGGCGGACGACGTCGTGGTAAAACATCTCGAGATCGTGCAGCCGCGTACGTTCGGCTACCAGCTGGGGGATAAGTTCGAACGCCGGATTTCGTTTCTCGTGCACGAACCTTACGTGCTAGATACCGCGGCCTTGCCCGAGCCCGGCAAACTGAACACGTGGCTCGCGATCGAGGCGCCGGACATTCGGCACAACGCCGTGGGCAGTTACACGCGCATGCAACTGCGTCTGATCTACCAGGTGACCAACGTGGAGCCCGGGATCACGCAGGTTCCGGTTCCGCACCACGACCTTGTGTTCACGGATGGCGAGCAACAGACTAAAGTTCTCGTGCCGGCAATCCGCATCGATCTGAACACGGTGACCGACCCGCGCGGTACGGATCTGCAGCCCGATCTGGCACCACGCCTGCTGCCGCAGCACTACGGGTTCCTCGCCCTGTACGCCGTGATCCTGATCGTCGCGCTCGCCGGACTCGGGTGGCGGTATTACGGGTTCACGCTCGCGGACAAAAAGCAGCCGTTCACACAAACCTGGAAACGCTGGCGCCGGCGGCGCGGAGAGCACGACGAGGCGACGACGATCGCGGCGCTGCGTGATATTCACCAGGCGTTTAACGACACGGCGGGGAAAACCGTCTTTGCCGAGACGCTCGATGCGTTCTTTGTCGAACACGCGCATTTCGATCCGCTGCGGCAACCCATCAACGATATTTTCATCTACTCGCGCGCCGTGTTCTTTGCCGCGGGTGACGGCGGGCCGGCGCAGCAGTACTCACCGGCCGAGCTCGTTGATTTTCTGCGCGCCTGCAGCGATGCCGAACGGGGGCTCGGCTAGTGTTCGGCTTTTCCACGCCGCTCGGACTGCTGCTGCTGGCCGCCGCCGCGTTACCGTTCTTTGTTCATGGGCAGACCCCGATCAGTTATTCCTCGCTCGGCCTGCTGCCACCCGATCCCCTGTCGAGTGTGCTCGACTGGCTGCTGAAAATCATTACCGCCGGCGTGTTCGTCGCCGCCGCGCTCGGGATCGCGGGTCTGCACCGCGCGGAGGAACGTATCGAACGGATCGGGCAGGGTGCGCAGATGGTCATGCTGATCGACAGCAGCGGCAGCATGGATCGGCCATTCGTTTCCGGCAACGAGGGCCGCGGGCGGGCGGCGGTGTGGGGTACGTACGTCTCGAAAGGACAGATCGCGCGCCAGTTGCTGTCGCGCTATGTCGCCCAACGGGAACGCGACATGTTCGCGATGTTCGCGTTCAGTCGCAATCCGATCGCCGTTCATCCGCTGACGGAAAAGCAGGCCGTCGTGCAGGCGGCGATCGCCGCCGGCAGTATCGAACGTGGACTCGCGACGACGGATCTCGGCTCCGGGCTGATCCGTGCGTTCGAATTTTTCGAAGACAAGCCGTTCACGGGTTCGCGCATCGTGATGCTGTTGTCGGACGGCGCCGCCACGCTCACCGTGCCGATTCAGGATGAAATCAAGTACCTGATGAAGAAACACCGGGTCACGCTGTACTGGATCTACCTGCGTGATCAGAACAGTCCGGGCCTGTACACGGAAATGGACTCGGCCACGGCACAGACCATCGCGCCCGAGCAACTCGTGCATAAATTCTTTTCGGAACTCGATCTGCCCTACCGCGCGTTTTCCGCCGAAAACCCCGCGGCGCTGGAGAACGCGATCGGCGAAGTGAACAAGTTGCAGAACCTGCCGATCCGTTACGCCGACATTATTCCGAAGCGCGACCTTTCCGGCTCGTGTTACGCCGTGGCGCTGAGTCTGCTGCTCGTACTGTTCGGCGCGAAACTCGGCGAGGTGCGGCGGTGGTGATCAGGCGTTATTTCGGCCCGGTATGTGCGCTGCTCGCGCTCGCGAGCGCGGCGTTGTTGAGCGGTGAGATCGTGCGCTGGTCCGCGACGGCCGACTACAACGAGGCGATCGCGAATGAACGTTATATCGACGCCGCCGGCCGTGATGACGACTTTGGCCGTTTCGCCGCGGCCTACGCGGCGCAGCGTGACGGCAGCTTCCAGGAAGCGCGGGTGATATACGCGAAGCTCGAACGCAGTGACGACGAACGCCTGCGTGCTGCCGCGTTTTACAACACCGGCAATTCCTACCTGCAGCAGGTGGCGACGATCAACCGGGAAACGGATGAAGATCTTGCCCTGCCGTTGATCGAGCTCGCGAAGGGCAGTTACCGCGATGCACTTAGGATTGATCCCGAGCTCTGGGATGCACGCTACAACCTCGAGCGTGCCCTGCAGTGGTTACCCGACACGCGTGAGCGCAAACCCGTGCCGCTGGAAGGGCGACGGGGCACGATCCGCACGATAATCTCCGGCGATACGCAGGAAAATCTGCCGTGACGTCCGGGCGCGGCGTGCAACTGGCCGGCCTGCTGCTCGCCGCCGCCCTGTTCGCCCTCACGTTTACGCATCCGACGCTCGATCTGCAACGACCGACGTATCGCTACGTGTTCGTGTTCGATATCACGCAGAGCATGAATGTCGTGGACGTGCCGCGCGATGCGCCGCTGCTCAGTCGCCTCGACTACGCGAAGGACGCCGTGATCGAATCGCTGTCCGCGCTGCCCTGCGGCACCGAAGCCGGGGTTGCCTTGTTCAGCGGTCATCGTGCGTTCCTGCTCGTGACCCCGATCGAGATTTGCGCGAATTACAGTGAGTTGTCGACGATCGTCCGGCGCATCGACTGGCGTATGACGTGGAAAGCACGCAGCGAAGTCGCGAAGGGCCTGTACAAGAGCATGGAGTTGCTGAAACAGTTACCGGCGACGACCCGTCTCGTGTTCCTGACGGATGGCCACGAAGCGCCGCCGATCAATCCGGAGTTGCCGCCCCGCTATGACGGTGAACCGGGCGACGTCGCCGGTTTGATCATCGGGGTCGGCGGCGCGACGCCGGTGCCGATCCCGAAGTTCGACGACACGGGGGTGCAACGGGGTTTCTGGAAGGCCGACGAAGTGACGCATATCGACGCCTTCAGCGCGATGCAAAACGCGCGCGAAGGTATTACGTCGACGGTGCAGGGCACGGAGCATCTGTCGTCACTGCGGGAAACCTATCTCGAGGGGATCGCGCACGCGACGGGCCTGACCTACGCACGGCTCGCAGCACCGGCGCGCCTCGATCGCCTCATGACCCGGGATCAGTTCAGCATCGACAGGGTCGTCACCACCGACATTCGCTGGATGCTTGCCCTCGGCGCGTTGATCGTGCTGGCGGCGGCGCTCGTGCGCGGGAGCAGCGGTGCGCGCCGGGCGGATACCGTCGCGTAGTTCACGACCGGTTCCGCCCGCGTAAATGCTCACGTTCGCAGCTCTGAACGCGGGTGAAAATCCGTTCCCCCGTGTCCCGATCCCGGGTTCAAGCCAGCGCGCGAATGGCCGCTATAAGGATGACCAGGAGCGTCCGGTGTACCCCCCGCCGAGTCTGGTATATGCCCCGCCGCGCATGGGTATCAGGCGTCGCAGCCACGTTGAATGTAAGGAGTAAGGAATGGGAGCCGAAGCAGCAGTCCAGTCAAAGAGTTTCGCTTTTGTCGAGAGCCTCGCCGCGGACCTGTCGGGCGGTGCACTCGAACTGCCGTCGTTCCCGGAAATCGTGATCCGGATCCGCAAGGCGCTCGAAGACGATAACTGCACGACGGCGAAACTCGCGCAGCTGATCGGTTCCGAACCGGCCCTCGCGGCGCGCCTGTTACAAATCGCGAATTCGGCCGCGGTGCGTCGCGGTCCCGATCCCGTCAGTGACGTCAATACCGCGATCGGCCTGCTCGGCTGGGATATCGTCCGCAGCTCCGCGATGTCGTTCGCGATGAAGCAAATCCGCGACGGGCAAAAACTGAAAGCAGCCCAGCCTTATCTCGAAGTCGTCTGGAACGACGGCGTGAACGTCGCGGCGCTGTGTCATGTGCTGGCGAAAAAATACACGAAACTCAGTGCGGACGAAGCGATGCTGGTGGGCTTGCTGCACGGCATCGGCAAGCTCTACATACTTGCGCAGGCGGAGAAACACCCGGAGTTGTTCGAGGACGAGCAGTCGCTGTACGCGCTGCTCGAGGAATGGCACCCGGGTATTGGCAAGGCGATCCTCGAGAGCATGGAGTTCGACGACGAGATTGCCGCCGCCGTCGGCGACTATCTCGACCTGTCCCGGCAACATGAGGGCGATGTCGACTTTACGGATTTATTGATGATGGCGAATATCGTCTCCGGCCTGCTCGGCGACAGCGACGGCTTCGAAGTGCAACTCGACGACATCCCCGCGAGCCGGTATTTCACGTCTTCAGTCGAGGAATTCTTCGCCATCCTGACGGAATCCGCCGAGCATATCTCGTCGTTGCGGCACGCGCTCGGTACGTAAGCCGCCGCGGTTCGGCCTGTCATCCGGGACAGGTCGCGCGTGTGGCCGGGCGGCGCGCGGTTTGTTGCAACCGCGATGGCCCGTTTCGCTATAAACTTTCAGTTATGCCACGTCTCCAGCGTTCATCTGTGACCGTCACCTCGCCGTGCTGCAACGGCACACGGGGCCGCACGCTCGTGGCGAACCTGATTTTCGCGCTGTTGCTGGCCGCGTGCAGCGATGAACAAGTGCTGACCGCCACGGAGTATCTCGAGCGCGCGAACGAATCCCTGGCGGCCGGCGACACGTCCGCGGCTGTGATCGAACTGAAAAACGCCCTGCAGCGCGATCCTGCGCTGAATGAAGCCCGGTGGCAGCTTGGTCTCGCTTACCTCGCGTCGTACGACGGCGCGCTGGCCGAGTCCCAGTTCGATAAGCTGCGCGCGGAGTCATTCGAGAACCCGGATCTCGAAGCCGCATACTTTCGCGCGCTGCTCCAGCAGGCGCGTTACGATGACATCCTGAGCGGCGCGCTTGGCAATAATGAGCCCGGGGTACTCGTCGTGCTTGGCGAGGCGAATCTCGGAAAATCGGATTTCGAACTTGCGCCCCGCGCGCGGAAGGTCCGGCAGGCCTACGTTGATACCGCCGAATCGCTGTTCAAAAAGGCACTGGCTAGCGACCCCGGGCATTACGAGGCGCTGTTGGGCCTGGCTCGAATCGCGCTGTGGAAGAAGCAGTTCGACGCCGCGGCTACGCTCATTGCGCAGGCGGAAAACCTGCACCCGGGCCGGGCCGGGGCGCCGATTCTGCAGGGCATGCTGGGGCAACTCACCGCAGACCCGGCGGCCGCGGAACTCGCCTACAGGACCGCGCTCGAGCGCTCGCCAAATGATCTGCTCGCGCTTGTCGGCCTGGCCCGCGTGTTGATCGCGCAGGTAAAAACCGAGGATGCCGGCAAGTTGACGAGCCGCCTTTACGGCGCGCATCCGAAGCTGCCGGTCGCGGCCTACCTGCGCGCGTACGCGCTCGTACAGGGCGAGAAACCCGATGAGGCCATCGGCATACTGCAAAAGCTGCTTGTCCAGGAACCCGGCAACGCGGAAGGTACGCGTCTGCTCGCGGCGACCCTGTTGAATCTCGGCCAACTGGAACAGGCGTCGACCCTGGCCCATGACATCCTGGGTCGCGATTCCGGGGACGGATTCGCCCGGCGCCTGCTGGCGGAGGTCGACCTGAAGCGGGGAAACACGGACGCGGCGATGGCCGCGCTGCGTCAGATGCCGGACGACTACAAGTCGCTCGAACTCCTCGGCCGCACCCATCTCGACCTGGGTAACGAAGAGCGGGGAAACTGGTACCTGTCACAAGCGGCGATGGTCGCAATGCAACAGGCGACCGCGCGGGGCACCGCACCAACGTCGCTGTGGGCGAACCATATTCAGGAAAAGATCAACGCGGCGTCTTACGCTACCGCGGTTACGGAAGCCAAGCGCTTGCTTGGCCTGCGACCGCACGACCCGGATGCCCACCACGCTGCAGGCGTAGCCTACCTTGCCGGGGGCGATGAGAAATCGGCGCGTGACGCGTTTCACGCAGCGCTGCGCGAAGACGCCCAACATGTTCCGAGTTTGCTGTCACTCGCCGAACTCGACAGTGCGGACGGCAAATTAGACATTGCCAATCTCTGGTACCAGCGCGTGCTCGAGAAGGAGCGTACGAACGCTCGCGCGCTCATCGGAATTGCCCGCATGGAAGCGCAAGCCGGCGCGCCGGAGAAAGCGAAACGGCAACTTGAGCAGGTTCTGAGCAGCAGTGAACAGAACGCACCGGCATTACTGGAACTCGCGAATCTTGCGCGGATCGCCGGCGATGAAGAATTGACGGTAGGGTATCTCGACGCGGCCGCACGCGCGTCACCGGACGACGCCAACGCGAAATTCCTGCTGGCAAAGTATGAATTCGACCGCGGCAATCTTGCCGCGGCGAAATCCGCGGTTGATGAAGCATTGACCATCAGCCCGAAGCATGCCGCCGCGCAGTTGTTGTTGAGCGAGATTCATTTCCGCAATGGCGACCTCGAGTCGGCGGCAAGAGTCTCGCGTGTGCTCGCGCTACGGCAACCCGAAAATCCCGACGCGCAACGCGCGCTGGCTATCGCGCAGATACGCACCGAAAAATTCGACGAAGCACGGCGTTCTTTGGGTCGCGCGCTGGAAATCGACCCGCAGCATGAACATGCACTGGCGACACTATGCGAACTGGAATTGCGCGTGCGTGACTACGCCGCGGCACAGGCCGCGGCTGAGCGTCTCATCGAAGCGGCGCCACACAGCGGGCTCGGCTACAAATTACTGGGCGATCAACATCTCGCGCAAGACCGGGTCGACGAAGCGGCGCGTGAATACGACATTGCCGCGTCGAAACCGGACGGCGCGACGTACGCGGTGCGCAACCTGTTCGCGCTCGCCTCCGCCTACCAGCGAAAGCGGCGACCGGAGGATGCGATCGAGACGTATCGTCAAATCACGCGCCTGCAGCCGGACAACGCACACGCATTGAATGAACTTGCCTGGATGTTGCATGTGGCGGGTGACCCGGACGCGGAGGCGACAGCGAAGCGGGCTTACGCGCTGCAAGCCGACAATGCCGCGATCGCGGATACGTACGGCTGGATCCTCGTCAACCAGGAGGCCGCGGATGCCATGGCTCGTGGCGTCGGGATTCTGCGCAAGGCGGTGGCGGCCGCACCCGCGGAGCCGACCCTGCGCTACCATCTCGCGGCCGGACTGGCGGCGATCGGTGATTCGGAGGCCGCGTTGCGGGAACTCGATGTTGCGCTGCGCTCGCGCGAGTTCGCGGATCGAGAGCTTGCGGAACGACTGAGACAGACCCTGGCGGTCGCGAAATAGCCACGACACGCGCGGACTCGTCCGTGCGCAGCGATGTCACGGCGCGGAAGCCGGTGGGTGGCATTGTCAATATTCCTTACACCGCGCGGGCCAGCGAGTACCGCGTAATTGCCTGAAAACTAAAACTTTATTCAATCGCACGGGGCGTTACCGCGCAAAAACGTGTCAAAGAATTTTACATTCGCCCCCGGGTCGCGTGTCCGGGTATGACGTAATCGGTTGATAATCAAACACAAATTTCTACCGGCACGATTTATGCTTCAGCTTGCTCAATTGCGGCAGTGGCCGCCAATCCTGCTACCGGTTCAAGAACTATGAATATCCGACGCATCCCGAATCTCATACCCTTGTTCGCGCTCGCCGTGTCGCTCGTCCTCGTTACGGTTGATGCACAGGCGATCCCGTGCGCGGCTGGCAGCGTCACGCCGCCGTCTCCGTCGGCACCGTGTCAGGACGGGCTCAACAATAACGATTTCGTGTCCGATCCGCTGACCGTCAACACCGAGAACTTCTTTGGTTTCAACGACTGGATCTACCTCGAAAAGCAGAACGCCGACGGGGGCGCGCTCGAAACGAATATCGACGTCGGCTGGACCGTCATGCCGACGACCAGCTGGCCGTCGAAAACCGGTACGTGGGAATTCGACGCCGCGGTCTGGGATACGTATGAAGACGTGATGATCGTACTGAAAAGCGGCAACAACAGCGGCACGTTTTTCTCCGGTTATCTGCTCGACAACGTAGCGATGGACATCGCGGGATTCTGGGACACGGGCGCCAAGGACATTTCGCACCTGTCGATTTATGCGCGTGGCGACGCCCCTTCGGGCGGTACGATCCCTGAACCGGCGACAACGGCCCTGATCGCGGCGGGCTTGTTGCTCGCTGCGCGCCGGCGCCGCAAGCACGGCTGAGAACCTGTCCCCTCCGCCCGGGCCCGGCATCGCCGGACCGGATGTGGCGGAACCGCCATCGCCACCAGGCCCTGACGGGCATCGTTGATACCCTTTTCCAGCGTCGCCCGCAGCACGCGGTCACGACGCACCGCTGCTCCCGCGTAACGCTGCCCGCACCCCCGTGATCGGCGCGCATGCCGACGTCGGTGCTTATGTCCTCGTCGGCGTCCGTAATTTTGCCTCATGAGGACCGCTTCTGAGCGGCTTCCCGTTCCCGGGTCGTGTTTGTTCGACCGTGACTGACAACCTCGCGCCACCGCCACATCCGCAATGGTCGGGCTGTGGATCAGGTGATGACGAGCAATGGCGGCACGAGCGCGGACCGCAGTTCGATAATCAGGCCAACCCATGAAAGCAGGGCCGCCACGCCGATCGTGATAGCCACCAGGTGTTGCTTGAACTTGTGCATCTCCGGTCTCCGTCGTTGAGCGCGTAGTTTCCGTAGATGCAGCGCCCCGGGCACTCCGGTTCTTGCGGCAGTTTTCCCGGCCCGCGGTCGGGGCAGTCAGGTTCGCCGGCGGACGGTTTCGGCCCCGGTCGGCCCGCTTCACGGCCAATTATCCCGCTCCGGACGGCTTCGCGGGCCTCCCGGCTCTCGATTACCGTACCGAACCCGGTTATATTACGCGGTTAATAATTAGAACGTTCTTGCGGCGATCCGTCGCAAATAGCAGTGTTCCTGGTTTCTTAAAACTTACGACGGAGATTAATCCATCATGGCCGTTTATCTGATACTGGCCCTCTCACTATTTGGGCTGGGCGTTGGTTTTTTCTACTCTTCCGGGGTGAAAAAAATCGCCATCGACATGGGGGTCGACGACCCGGATGTCAAAACCCGGCTGGCGAAAATCCACGCCGCCATCGCCAGTGGTGCCATGGCGTTTTTGAAGCAGGAATACAAGTTCATGGCGATTTTCATCGTCGTGTTCGGCGCGATCATCGCGGTGCTCATCGACGACCACCACACGGATTACGTCAATGAAGGCATCTACACGGCCGGTGCCTTCGCGTTCGGCGCCATCATCTCGATTGCCTCCGGCTTCATCGGCATGGTGATCGCCACCCAGGGCAACGTGCGTACGACGGTGTCGGCAAACAAGTCCCTGTCCGACGCTTTCAACGTCGCGGTGCATTCCGGCGCCGTCATGGGCTTCGGTCTCGTCTCGCTCGCCACGTTAGGCCTGCTCATTGTCTACCTCGTACTGAAAGCCATCATGCCGGCCGAATTGCCGACCCACATCCTCATGGAAGTGATCGCAGGCTTCGGTCTCGGCGGCTCGTCGATCGCGCTGTTCGCGCGTGTCGGCGGCGGTATTTTCACGAAAGCCGCCGATGTCGGCGCCGACCTCGTCGGTAAAGTCGAAGCCGGCATTCCGGAAGACGACCCGCGCAACCCGGCCGTGATCGCCGACAACGTCGGTGACAACGTCGGTGACGTCGCCGGCATGGGCGCCGACCTGTTTGGCTCCTGCGCCGAGAGCACGTGCGCCGCGATGGTCATCAGTGCCGTCGCTTTCTCCGGCAATGTCGATGCACTGCTGTATCCGATCCTGATTTCCGCCTTTGGCATTCCCGTCAGCCTCGTCTCGATCCTCATGGTCAAGGTGACCACGGAAGACCAGGTGGGCCCGGCGTTGAAGCGCATGCTGATTATTTCCAGCGTGATCATGGCCGTCGTCATGTATTTCGTGACGATGAAAATGGTCCCGGGTGAATTCGAAATTCTCGGCCAGGCCTATACCGCGATGGGCGTGTACTGGTGTTTCCTCACCGGACTCGTTGCCGGTCTGCTCGTCGGTCTGATGACGGAGTACTACACCTCGCATGCCTATGCGCCGGTGCGTGAAGTGGCGAAGTCGTGCGAGACGGGTACCGCGACGAATATCATTTTCGGCCTCGCGCTCGGCTACAAGAGCGCTGTGGGACCGTATCTCGCGATTGGTCTCGCGATTTACATTCCCTGGATGCTGGCCGGCATGTACGGGGTCGCGATCGCCTCGCTCGGGATGCTCGGTACGCTCGTCATCGCGTTGACGATCGATGCTTATGGCCCGGTCGCGGATAACGCCGGTGGTATCGCCGAAATGGCGGGTATGGAAGAGCACGTGCGCGAACGCACGGACGTGCTCGATGCGGCCGGTAACACGACCGCGGCGATGGGCAAGGGCTTCGCGATTGGCGCTGCCATTCTCACCTCGCTCGCGCTGTTCGCCGCGTTCCTGACCCGCGCCGACCTGCTGCTGAAAGAGCAGAACGGTCCCGAGTTCGACCTGCTCGGCAGCATCAACCTGCTCGACCCGATGGTGTTTACCGGTCTGTTCATCGGTGCCGTACTGCCCGCGTACTTCTCCGCGATGACGATGAAATCCGTCGGCTCGGCGGCGTACAAGATGATCGAGGAAGTGCGACGTCAGTTCCGCACGATTCCCGGCATCATGGAAGGCACGGGTGATCCGGATTACGACCAGTGTGTCGCGATTTCGACCCAGGCCGCGCTGAAGGAAATGATCGCACCGGGGATACTGATCATGGGCACCCCGCTCGTGGTCGGCTGGTTGTTCGGCATCCAGGCCGTTGCCGGTGTGCTCGCCGGCTCGCTCGTTGCCGGTGGCGTGATCGCAATCTCGTCGTCGAACAGCGGTGGCGCCTGGGACAACGCGAAGAAATACATCGAAGCCGGGAACCTCGGCGGCAAGGGTACGGACGTGCACCACGCGGCCGTCGTGGGTGATACGGTCGGCGATCCGCTGAAGGATACGTCGGGTCCGTCGCTGAACATCCTGATCAAACTGTCGGCGATCCTGTCGCTCGTGTTTGTGCCGTTCTTCGTTCAGTACGGCGGCCTGCTCGTCGGTTGATCATCGACGCAGGATAATTAAAAGGGCCGGTTTATCCGGCCCTTTTTTTTACCGCATCGGGCGGCAGTGAACTTTCGGCCACCGTTGTGGCCGAACGGCCTGCGTGCGGTTCAGCGCGCCAATAAAAGCGGGAGATTCATATGCCGGCGCCGCAATCGCCCATTGCCGCGGAAGCGGAAATCAACATGGCATGCCTCGAGATCTGGGGCGGCAATCGCAATGCCCAGGAGTCGTTTCCGTTGCCGGGGCTCGATGCCTGGCTGCACGCCCGTGCGTTCGCCGGGTTGCGCGGCGGTGACATCCATTACCTGTCGACGTGCGGCCACGCCGCCGTGCTGCGTTTTGCGATTGCCGATGTCGCCGGGCACGGGGCCGAGGTCGCGGATATTGCCGGTCGCTTCAAGGAACTCATCGTCAAGCACATCAACAAACTCGATCAGAGCCGGCTCGCGAAATCCCTGAACGAGGAGTTTCTCGAAGACAACGAGGGCGGGCGTTTCGTCACGACCCTGCTCACGAGTTATTACCGGCCCACCGGTCATCTCGTCGTGTGCAACGCCGGTCATCCGCGCCCGCTGCTGTACCGCGCGGCGACGCAAAACTGGGAACTGCTCGACTACCGCATCGAGGCGACGCTCGACAAATTGATGAACCTGCCGCTCGGGATCATCGAACCGACGGACTACTACCAGTTCGCGATCCGGTTGCACCCGGGCGATTACGTCGTGTTGTATACGGACGGGTTCTCGGACATCCGGCGCGACGGCCGGATCCTCGGTGAGCATGGCCTGCTCGAAACGGTGCGCGGGGTCGAGTTTGATTCGGCGGCCGCGCTCGGACGGAATATCTGCGCCGCGCTCGGTATGGAAGACCCCGATAACGAGCGCAACGACGACGAGACCTTGCTCGTACTCGCGCCGAAAGAGCACATGGCGCCGAAGTTCTCGCTGAAAGAGCGCTTGCGCGTCATGGCGAAGACGCTCGGTTTGATGCAGATACAGTAAACCTCAGGCGCGCTTGCGCGATTGCCAGGCGCGCACCGTGGCATGCGCATTATCCGCATCGAAAAATGCCGGATCCACGATCGCCGGCGGTGCGCAGAGTTCGATCACGTAGCCGTTCGGATCGCGGAAATAGATCGAGCGCACGAATCCGTGGTCGGAAATTCCGCGTGATTCGATGCCCGCCGACTTGCCGCGCTCCAGCATCGGCGCGAGCGTTTCTTCCGGCACGGTCAGCGCGATATGCAGATCGTAGTCATGCTGATCCCTGAATTCGAACGGTTCGTCCGGCACCTCGAAGAACGCGAGACACGAGCCGTCATCCATTTCGTAGAACGTGTGCAATACGTTCGCCGCGCGGCCGGTTTTCGTTTCCTCGATCACGAGTGCCTCGATCAACGGCAGGCCGAGGAAGTCCTCGTAGAACTGCCGCGTTTCTTCCGTGTCGCGGCACCGGTAGGCGTTGTGGTGCAGGCCTTTAATCAGGGGCATGAGCGATATCCTCCGCTGGGGCTGACGGGTAACATCGCCATAGTATGGTGACCGTACGACCGCACACAACGTCTCGATGGAGGGTTTGCCGATGCAATCCAGGATCTGTGATCTGCTGAAAATCGAATTTCCGCTCGTTGCTTTCAGCCACTGCCGCGACGTCGTCGTGGAAGTGTCGAAAGCCGGTGGCATGGGGGTTCTCGGCGCCGCGGGCTTATCGCCCGAAGCGCTCGAGGTGGAACTCGACTGGATCGACCGGCATGTCGAGGGCAGGCCGTACGGGGTGGACGTGCTCATCCCGGGCACGATGGCCGGGAAAGATGAGCGTCTCGGTGCGGACGAGCTTGTGCGACAGATCCCTGAAGCGCACAAGCAATTCGCCGCACAGGTTCTGGCGCGTCACGGGATCGACGGTGAAGCTATCGGCGATGCGCAGCGCGTGGGCGCGGCCGGATTCGCGGAAAACCTGCGCGCCGACGGCGCCGCGCGATTACTCGACATCGCGTTCCGGCATCCGATTGGCCTCGTCGCGAATGCGCTCGGCGTCCCGCCGCAAGACATGCTCGCGCGCGGCAAGGCTCACGGCGTGCCGGTTGCGGCGCTCGTCGGCGCGAAAGAACATGCGGTGCGCCAGGTCGCGGCCGGAGTGGACATACTCGTGGTCGCCGGCGGCGAAGCGGGCGGGCATTGCGGCGACGTCTCGACGCTCGTGCTCGTGCCGGAAGTGTACGCGGCGGTGCGCGAACACAACGTGCCGATCCTCGCCGCCGGCGGCATAGTCACCGGCAGCCAGATGGCCGCGTGCATGGCGATGGGCGCTGACGGCGCCTGGACCGGTTCGGTCTGGCTGACGACGAGCGAGGCCGAGACCTCGCCCGCCGTGAAGGAAAAAATGCTGAGCGCGGGGTCCCGCGATACCGTGCGTTCGAAGTCGCGCACGGGTAAATATTCGCGGCAGTTGCGCTCCGCGTGGACGGATGCGTGGGAGAGCGACGCCGCGCCGGCACCGTTGCCGATGCCGTTGCAGTCGATCCTCACCGGGCCGCCGCTCGCGCGCGTCGATCAGCTTGCCGACGGCGGCCATGAGGGCGCGCGACAGCTCGCGACGTACTGGGTGGGACAAGGGGTGGGTCTGATG
>MRWG01000419.1_pt1 | contig 52620 bp, 40 predicted proteins | sample 1013341 | NCBI WGS metagenome assembly MRWG01 (sample SAMN06117577, study PRJNA244670) | biofilm metagenome | biome: Water; feature: Cathode Biofilm; material: Biofilm; isolation source: microbial consortium enriched at the cathode of a solar microbial fuel cell | place: USA: District of Columbia ... | reverse complement strand
GATGCTGGTGCTGCCCTCGGTCCGCTGTCCCCGGCCCGATCGCGGCGATCCGCCCAGGGCCGGGCGCGGTGGCGCTGGTCCCGGTGCCGACCGTCCCTCGCCCGGTACGGCTCGTGCCCGACCAGCTGGTCACGTGATCCCGCCGCCGGTACCGTCGGGCTATCCTATGCCTACCCCCCGCACCCCCAAAGACTGTACTCAATGTCGCAGCAAAATGCTTTCCTTCCCAGCGCCGTACCTGCTCAATTACTGCGCCATGAATTGTTGCAGGGCAGCTCGGCAGGTGGCTTCTTCGGTGCAACACGGGCGACCGGGCGGGCGCAATCACGGGTCCTTCTGTGGCCAGAACGTATACGGTGCGGTCGAGCATTTTAGTTTTTCAATGGCTGGGTGCGGCGAGGGTGCAACGCACGGGCCGCCGTGCAACAACGTGCAGCTGTGCACAGATTGGTGCAGTTCTGTAACAAAGTGGTCGAGGCGCTGTTACCTTTCCTGTTACCTCGACCCTGTGTCTAACCTCTTATAAAAAAGGGAAATTATTCTCTAGGTTACAGAGTTACAAAGGTAACAGGCAAAAATAGAGAGGCCCGGCTTGATCTTGGCAAATAGAATGCATGGATCCCGACCACCAGGTGATCGCGCCACCCGTGCCGCCGGGCTCGATGTTCGATGCTGGTGCTGCCCTCGATCCGGCGCCCCGGGCTGAATTACGAAACCGCCCGAACTGTCCCAAAGTGTCACACGGGACAGTTCGGGACAGTCACGTGACGGTCTGTGTCGCGGCAGTCCGTTCGGGTGCCGCCGGGCGAGGGCGCGCCGGCCCCGGTGCCGGGCGTCTGGCCGCTGCATGCCCCGGCCACGGCCATCCCTCACCCCGGCCCGATCGCGTCCACCAGGTGATCAAGCTGTCGTGCCGTCGAGCTCAGTTTCGATGCCAGCACTCCCTTGATCAGCCGTCCCAAGCCCGCACACATGCACTCTGGCCCCGGTGCCGTCCGGCTGGTCGCCGCCTGGCCTGCCCGCCGGGTACTCCATGTCATGGAGTGCGGTAGGATGACAAAAAAATTCGACGAAATACCCTGCCCGCTCAGGCCCCGGCGCGATGTCGAGTTCTGGCTAACCTGTCGGGGTGACTTGATGGCCTGGTGTGTGCCATGTGTGTGCCAGCTCAGCACTCAGAGCCAGCAAAAACGATCTAAGTATTTGATTTCAGTGGTGAGCCGTGCAGGATTCGAACCTGCGACCCACTGATTAAAAGTCAGCGTGCATTCATAGAGCAGGCCTCAAAGAATCAATGGAAATTTGCTTTTTCACAGTACTTTGTAGAGATACGGCTCGACAATCAAAGGCACCATATGCCACGATCAGCCACTTGATGCCGGACACAGGGCGGACACAGATGGCGAAGCAACGACTGACCGACAGTTTCGTTAAGGGCCTGAAACCTGATGACAAACGGAACAAGCAATATCGGGACTCTGAGACCGCAGGGCTTGCTATCCTAGTCACCAAGAGAGGTGCCAAGTCGTTTGTCTTGAATTACACAGTCGGCGGTCGTGAGCGGCGCATGACCATCGGTTCATTTCCAACGTGGTCTACAACGGCAGCACGAGGCGAGGCCAAGGTTCTGAAGCGTGATATCGATCGTGGTCTGGATCCGATGGCGCAGCGTGAAGAAATCGCCTCAGCGCCAACTGTGACGGACCTGTGGGAGGAATACCGCGCCAAGCACCTTCCGAAACTGTCTGCCAAGAATGCTAAGGACCAAGAGCGAGCTTGGGGCCAGCATGTGTTGCCGAGGTTAGGAAAGTACCGGATCAAGGAACTGACAAGTCGTGATGTTGACGACCTTCACCGGGACCTGAGCCAGACTGCACCGGTCATGGCCAACAGGGTGATAGCATATCTTCGAAAGGCTCTGAACATTGCTGTCCGCAATCAATGGGTCGATATGAATGTCGCCAAGGGTGTTCAGAAGAACCGGGAAGAGCCACGTTCGCGCTATCTTAGTAAGGCAGAAGTCGAACGGCTATTGGCAGCACTGAAAGAAATGCCCAATCGACAGGCTGCGAATGCGATCAGATTACTCCTTCTGACCGGCGCGCGAAGGTCTGAGGTTTTTGGTGCCAATTGGTCAGAATTTGACTTGGAGCTTGGTATTTGGACCAAGCCTGCCGGGCGGGTGAAAACACGACGGGACACGCGTGTGCCCCTTTCACAGCCAGCTGTTGCTCTCTTGAAAGAAATGGAGCAACAGCGGTCCGGTAAGTACGTATTCCCGTCACGGACCGGCTCGCCGATCACCGATATCAACGCGCCCTGGCGCTGGCTTCTTGAGAAAGCAGACCTGACGGATTTTCGCATTCATGATCTCCGTCACAGTTTTGCTTCTTTCCTGGTCAGCGACGGTGAGACCCTGGAGACCATTGGCCGACTCTTGGGTCACACACAGGCCCAGACGACGGCGCGCTATGCCCACCTGATGGACGACCCTCTGAAACGGGCTGTGGATAGGGCTGGCAAGATCGTATCTGGCGAGGGAGGAGGTCAGGTAGGAGCCGGGGCTCGAGAATAGCGCCCTTGAGAATTTGCGAGGCCCTACTGCAACGATCCGCGTTACCGGCCCTAATTGTTCAATCCCACGGTTTGATGGTTTGATCCTTTCGCAGGAATGGAAGGAAGCACTATGGGACAAGTTCGTCACGGGAGCGCCACGACCACGCACGCCGTCAGAGCTGCAATACAGCGATCGCAGGCTTCGCTCTCGGAGTTGAGCCGGGGTTTGGGGATCAATCCGAAGACGGTTGCGAAATGGCGCAAGCGCCAGACGGTTGAGGATCAGAAGACCGGCCCAAGAACTCCGCGCTCTACCGTTCTCAGTGAGCAAGAGGAGGCCATGATCGTTGCCTTCCGGCGGCACACACTGCTGCCGCTGGATGACTGTCTTTATGCCCTTCAGCCTTCGATCCCGAGTTTAACGCGGTCTTCTCTACATCGTTGTCTGCAGCGGCATGGCATCTCGCGCCTGCCGGACGTGGCCGGTGACAAGCCGAAGCGGCAGAAGTTCAAGCGCTACCCGATCGGCTTTTTCCACATCGACGTCGCCGAGGTGCAAACTGCCGAGGGCAAGCTCTACCTCTTCGTGGGTATTTGTTGGCGGCGCTCTGAAAGACCTTTTCCTTTACAGAACAATCTTCTGCGCTCTTCCATTGCGGGAGGGAGCGGGAAGGGGCGACCCTCTCTGATTCCTCTGACAATGCCCCCTTGCGTAGTTACTCGGGGATACGCCCCTCCTCTACCCCATGACAGGCAACAAGTGTTTCGCCCGCACGTATCGTGGCCGGCACCTCTGCCCTGCAGCGCGTTTTGGCAAACGGGCACCTGGGGTGAAACGCGCAACCCGACGGAGGGTTGAGCGGGCTGGGCACGTCGCCGGCGATCGGGATGCGCGTCTTGCCGGTCATGGCAAGGTCGGGCACCGCATCGAGCAGCATCCTAGTGTACGGATGCCTGGGTATGCCGAACAGCGTCGCGGTGTCCGCCTGCTCTACAATCCGGCCAAGATACATGACGCCGACCCGGGCCGACATGTGGTGAACGACCGCGAGGTTGTGACTGATCAGCAGGTAGGTCAGCCCAAGGTCGTTCTGAAGTTTCTTCATCAGGTTAAGGATTTGCGCCTGCACCGACACATCAAGCGCCGATGTCGGCTCGTCGCAGATCAGAAAGCGCGGCTCGCCCGCCAGGGCCCGCGCAATGGAAAGGCGCTGTCGCTGACCGCCAGAGAATTCGTGCGGCAGACGATCCCCGTCCGAGGGGCCGAGACCGACCTGGCGCAGCAGTGTATCGACGCGCCGGGAAATCTCGTGCTCGTCCTTGGCCAGACCGAGAAACCGGATCGGTTCGGCAATGATATTACGGACACGGATGCGTGGATTGAGTGACGCATACGGGTCCTGGAAAATCATCTGCAGCTGGGCTTGTTCCGCCGCGTTCTTTCTGCGGGCCTCGGCCGTGCTGAGGTCTTTGCCCTCGACCGTCAGACGCCCCGCGGAAAAGCCATAGAGACCGACGATAAGACGTGCGACCGTCGATTTTCCACAGCCGGATTCCCCTACCAGGCCAAAGGTTTCCCCTTGCCGGATGTCAAAAGTGACATCCTCGACCGCGCGCACGATGCGCTTTTGTCCGCCAGCCAGGCGTGCGATCAGGCCGGGACTGACATCGAAGTAGCGTTTCAGCCCGTCGGCTTTCAGCTTCACACTGGCATTCGCCGGTTCGGTCATGATCCATCGTCCTCGGGATTTTGCACCGCAGCATCGCCGTAGAGGTAACAGGCTACCTGCCGCGATCCGATCGTCGTGAACTCTGGCGGCGCCCTGAAGCAGGCGGGCATGGCCTTGGGACATCGGTCGCTGAATGCACAATTGTGGCGGCGTTCGTTCAGCCGGGGCATTGCCCCGTCGATCTGGACAAGGCTTTCGGCACTCTCTCCGATCGTCGGGATCGCACCCATCAGCCCTTGTGTATAGGGATGCTTGGCATCGTGGATGACATCCCCGACAGCCCCGGTTTCCACCACGCGTCCGGCATACATCACCACTACGCGGTCGGCAGCCTCGGCGATCACACCCATGTCGTGAGTGACCAGCATCACCGCAGTTCCACGCTCGCGGCAGAGCGACTTCAAAAGCGCGATCACCTGGGCCTGTACCGACACATCGAGGGCGGTTGTCGGCTCATCCGCGACGATAAGACGAGGGTTGGCACACAGCGCCAAGGCGATCACGACACGCTGGCGCATGCCGCCCGAAAACTGGTGCGGAAAATGATCAATGCGTTCCGCCGCAGCGGGCACACCAACGGCATCCAACAACCCGATAGCCTTTTCGCGCGCTTCCTCGCGGCCCAACTTCAGATGTGTACGGATCGTCTCGCACAGTTGGTCGCCGATGCTGAACAGCGGATCGAGGCTGGTCAGCGGGTCCTGAAAAATCATGCTGATCTGGCGTCCACGAACCGAGCGCATCTGCTTGGGCGACAAGCCGTCGATCCGCCTGCCGTCAAAGACGATCTCGCCCGCAGCCAGATAGCCGGGAGGATCCAGGAGACCGATAATTGCCGACCCGGTAAGGGACTTTCCGGCGCCGGATTCGCCAACCACGCCAAGTATCTCGCCCTTGTCGATAGACATCGAGACATCGTCGATCGCCAGCAGCGGGCCGTAGCGAGTGGCAAACTCGATGCGGATGTTCCGCACCTCCAAGAGCGGCCGCGCGGCAACTTTGTCAGAAGAACTCACGTCACCTCAGCCTTGGATTAAGGGCGTCACGCAGCCAGTCGCCCAGAAGATTCACCGCCAGAACCAGCGTTCCAAGCACTAGGGCCGGGATTACTGCGATCCACCATTCGCCCGAAAAAAGATAGTCGTTTCCGACCCGTATGAGCGTCCCAAGCGATGGCTGGGTGCTTGGAATCCCGACACCGAGGAAACTGAGCGTCGCCTCGGCGATGATCGCCAGTGCGAGGTTGATCGTTCCGATCACCAGGACCGGGGTCATGACATTGCGCAACAGGTGCCGTGACATGATCGCGGCCGCCCCCAGCCCCAGCACCCGCGCCGCCATGACATATTCCTTGCCTTTCTCGACCAGTACCGAGCTGCGAACCGTGCGCGCATACTGAACCCAAAAGGACAGCCCGATGGCGAAAACAACCCCGATCATTGCCAGGTTTTCGTTGCTGCCGCTGGCCGATGCCTTGATGACACCGTCTATGAGCAGCGCAACCAGAATGGCCGGAAAGGTTAGCTGCACATCGGCCACCCGCATGATGACGCTGTCCACCAGACCACCGAAATAACCGCTGATCAGGCCTAGCAGGATGCCCACCACCATAGCCAGAAGGATCGAGCACAGCCCGACGATCAGTGAAAGCCGCGTGCCGTACATGATGGTCGACAGGATATCGCGGCCCTGGTTGTCGGTGCCCAGCACGTAGCGCCAATCCCCCCCTTCCATCCAGACCGGGGGCAGCAGCGAGTCCATCAAGCTGAGTGACGACAGATCGTAAGGGTCATGCGGGGCCAGCCAAGACGCCCCGAACGCACCGACAAAGAGGATCAGCGTCACGACAGCTGCAATGACCGTGATCTTGGACCGGGTGAAACTGTAGTACAGATCACTGGCCAGAACACGCCGGATACCGGAGGCAAGCGTATTCATGCGGTGGAATCCGTGGCCGAGGCGCGCAAGCGCGGATCGACGACCAGATACAGCAGGTCGACGATAAGGTTGATGGTGACGAATATGACCCCCACAAACAGCAGGTAGGCCGACATCACCGGCACGTCTGAAAACTGCACCGACCGGATGAACAAGAGCCCGAGGCCCGGCCACTGGAACACCGTTTCGACGATGATCGAGAAGGCGATCAGCGAACCGATCTGCAAGCCCACGACAGTGATTACCGGCACCAGTGTATTCTTTAGGGCGTGGCGATAGTACACGGCGCGATCATTCAGGCCCCGCGCGCGGGCGAATTTGATGAAATCGGTGCCCAGAACCTCGATCATTCCGGCCCGTACCAGCCGCATGATCAGCGTCATCTGGAACAGCCCCAGCGTGACCGCCGGCATAATGATGGATTTCAACCCCGATGCGGTCAGCAGCCCGGTTTGCCACACTCCCAGGTCGATGACCTCACCCCTGCCGAATGTCGGCAGGATACGCAGCTGCACACCAAAGAACAGGATCAGCAGAATACCGACGACAAAGGGCGGCAAAGACACACCAACGAGCGAGACCGCCTGAAATGCCCGGCTCAGCGCACCATCAGGGTGCAGCCCGCAATAGACCCCCATCGGTATGCCCAGCGCCAAGGCAAACAGGGCCGCCACCGCCGCCAGTTCCATCGTTGCGGGGAGACGCTCCATGATCAATGTCTTGACCGGATATCCATCCTGATAGGACACGCCGAAGTCGCCTGTCGCAATCCGCATCACAAAATCCCCGAACTGGACGATTACCGGACGTTCGAGGCCGAGTTGCGTTCTCAGCTTCTGGCGGTCTTCCAGCGATGTTTCCTGCCCGACCATGCTGGCCACCGGATCCCCCACGAACTGGAAGATCAGGAAAGCCATCAAGGCGACCGCGACGAGGACAAAGATCGAATGTCCGATCCGTTTGAGCAGCAGTTGCAGCACGGGCATCCTCCTCGCGGCGCCTTGGGTTGGGTCAGTCTACGACGCGCACATAGCGCAGTTCGAGGCGATCATCGGGCCGCTGATGCAGTTCGATGTTCTTCTTGGTGACCCACACAAGCGTCTGCTGATGCAGCGGGATGTGGGCATAGTCCTTTCGAACCAGGTCGAAGGCCTCGAACAGCAGCTCGTTGCGCCGGGCCGGATCCATCTCGGACCCGATCTGCGCAGTCAGCTCGTCCACCTTGGGGTTGGAATACCCGCCAAGGTTCCATGTGCCGATCTGCGGGGTGGGCGAGTTGAGCAGATCGTAAAGAATGTTGTGACCGTCGTTCGTCGATGTCGCCCAGGAGTGCAGGTAAAAGCTGGTATCGCGCTCCAGCACCTTGGGGAAGAACAGCGAACGGGTCTGGGCCAGCAGGTTCACCTTGACGTCAATCTGCGCCAGCATCGCCGCCACGGCTTGGCAGATCGCCTCGTCGTTGACGTAGCGGTCGTTCGGGCAATCCATGGTCACCTCGAAGCCGTCGCCATATCCGGCCTCTTCCATCAGCGCCTCGGCCATTTCGACATCGTAGGGCAGGCGTTCGCTCAGGCGGTCGTCATAGCCGTTGACGCTGGCCGCCAGAAGAGTTCCCGTCGGGATCGACCCGTTGCGCATGATGCGGCTGCGGATCGCCTCGACGTCGATGGCGTGATAGAACGCTTTGCGCACGCGGATATCCTTGAACGGGTTGGCACCCTCGACGCTACTGTAAAGCAGTTCGTCGCGCGCCGAGTCGAAGCTGAGAAAGACGACACGGCTCTCCGGACCCTTAAGTACCTTGAGATCGTCCATCTGAGAGATACGCGCGATGTCCTGCGAAGGCACCGGGTACATCATGTCGACATTACCCGACAGCAACGCGGCAACACGCGTCGCGTTGTTCGAGATCGGGGAAAAAGTAGCTTCGGTGATGTTGAACTCGGGCTCATCCCACCACTGCTCGTTGGCAGTCAGGACGGTTTCCTTGTCGCGCTGGCGCCGGGTCAGTTTGAACGGCCCCGTGCCGTTGGCGGTATGCGTTGCGGTGTTTTCGCCACCCTTTCGCACATCAGCGGGCGCTTCGGCGCCGTTTGCCTTGCTCCACTCCTCGCTGACGATGAACCAGTCGGCCAGCTCCGACAGCAGGATCGGATTGGGTTTTTTCGTTTCGATCTCGATCTCGTACTCGCCGGTCTTGCGGATTTCGGCGATGCTCTGCACTCGCGGCTTGACGTCCGACCCGTCCTTCTGGGACCGTTTGTAGCTGAACAGTACATCATCGGCAGTAAAGGGCGAAGCGTCGTGAAAAGTCACACCTTCGCGCAGCTTGAACCGCCAAACCGTCGGGCTTTCCAGCGTCCATTCTGTGGCAAGCGCCGGCTCGATCTTCATGGAACGGTCGCGACGCACCAGGCCCTCGTAGATGTTCGACAGCAATCCGACGGTCGTGAATTCGGTCGTGCTGTGCGGGTCCATAGTGATCGCGTCACCTTGGAATGCCCAATGAAAGGTCTCGGCATACGCCGCCTTGCCGGTACCCTGCACCGACAGCGCGCCTATGGCAAGTGCCGCGGCCGCCTTTAACAAGAATCTGGTCATTATCTTACTCTCCCGCTGGGTTTATCGGTTTTCTTTTGTAGCCCAAGGTTAGGATTTTTGGAATACCAATGTCAATTATTTGTATGCCAATATCCAAGGAACGTCTGATCAACGCGTTCGGCTGCGCCAAGATGGCGGCTTGATCGCGTTGTCGTTCAGGCGACGGTGTTCTGGGATTGGATTTCGTCGTTTCAGGCTTGCCGGAGAGTCGGTCTGGCGGTTTTCGGGCAGACTCCACGTCATACCATCAGCCCCCGTGGCACCAGGAACAGGTTGCCAAGGGCAAAGAGCGTGAAGAGCTGGGCGCGGTTCTTGGCCAGCCCGCGATAGCGGGTATTCACGTGGCCGAACTGGCGCTTGATCACCCGGAAGGGATGCTCGACCCTGGCTCTGACCATCGCGATGATGCGGTTGATCCGTGCGTCGATCGGGTGCAGGTCGCTGCCCTTCTGGGCCTTGCGCATGACACCCCAGACCTTGCCGCCCTTGCTGAACGCCGCCTCGCGCTCGGCGCTGACATAGCCCTTGTCGGCCCAGATCGACGTCTCATCGCCGTGCAGCAACGCGTCCCAGACCTCGCTGTCGTGAACCTTTGCCGTCGACGTGTCGAGGCTGTGAACCGCGCCGCTCTCGGCATCCACGCCGATATGTGCTTTCATGCCGAAATACCAGTCGTTGCCCTTCCTGGTCGATGACATCTCGGGATCGCGCGCCCTGGCCTTGTTCTTGGTAGAAGACGGCGCGGCGATGATTGTCGCATCCACCAGCGTGCCGGAGCGGAGGGTCATGCCCTTGTCGGCCAGATAGGCATTCACCTCGGCAAAGATCGCCTCGGTCATCCCGTGCCGCTCCAGCAGGTGGCGGAAGTTGAGGATGGTGGTCTCGTCCGGGATACGGTCATCGCCCAACTCGATCCCGGCGAACCGCCGCATCGCCTCGCTGTCATACAGCGTCTCTTCCGCCATCGGGTCGCTCAGCGCATACCAGTTCTGCAAAAAGTAGACCCGCAGCATCGTCTCCAGCGGCATCGGTGGGCGCCCGCCCCTGGGGCCGACCTTGGGGTAATGCGGCTCGATCAACGCCAGCAAACGGCACCACGGCACCACCGCATCCATCTCGGCCAGGAACCGCTCGCGCCACGTCACCTTCTTCTTCATCGCATCACGCAGGCCGGGAAAGGCAGGCTGTTTCGGCATCGGAAGGGCTCCTCGCAGACGGTGCCCAAGTCTACCAGATCAGGTCGAAAAGCGGCAGGTTTTTCAGACATTCCCCAATTACTGTATGTCAACTTGTTCGAGACCCAAATTCCCCGGCGATGTAACCCCCAGATGCGCCATGGCAACGATCAGGTCCTCGGTCAGCAGGCCAAGCGCACGCCTGACACCAGCCTGGCCGCCCGCAGCCAATCCATACATGACCGCCCGTCCGGCAAGCACGAAATCGGCGCCGCAGGCCAGCGCCTTGGCGACATGCTCGCCACTGCGAACACCACTATCGAAGATCACCTCGAAATCGGGGCCGACCGCAGACCTGATTTCGATCAGGCTGTCTATGGTTGCCATTGCCCCTTCCAACTGCCTGCCACCATGGTTGGAAACGACGATGGCATCGGCACCGTCCTCCTTGGCCCGCATGGCATCCTCGGCGGACTGGATGCCCTTCAGAATAAGGCGGCGCGGCCACTTTGCGCGAATCTCCCGCACCACATTCCAATCAAGCCGCCCGGATGACTGCGACGACATGTAGGCAGCCAGCGACTGAACGCTGCTCTTGGGCGGCGCATACCGTTCGATGGATGCGAACCGGGGAACGCCCCGGCGCAGCGTTTCCAGCGCCCAGCGCGGCCTGGACGCGATGTCCGCCAACAGGGCCGGCCTTGGCTTCAGGGGCAGTTGGAAACCGTTGCGCAGATCGCGCAGCCGACGAGAAGGGCGCGGCACATCGACAGTGACGACCAGCGCATCAAAGCCAGCGGCATCGGCCCTGATGATGAGGTCGGCAACGATCTCTTCTGACTTGGCGACATATAGCTGAAACCAACTGCCGGGCGCGACCTCGCCCATGCGTTCGATCGACGTCGTTCCGGCCGTCGACAGCGTGTATGGCAGCCCCATTTCCGCGGCCGTCCGCGCGACGATCTCGTCACCGCCGGGCCAGATCAGATTGGTCAGCCCGATGGGGGCGATGCCGACGGGTGCGTCCCAGTATCGCCCTAGAAGTTGGGTTTTGGTGCCTATCTCTTCGGTATTGACCAGCGCACGCGGGCGGAATCTGATCCGGTCGAGGGCCTCGGTGTTGTGACGCAACCCGACTTCATCACCGGCACCGCCATCCATGAAATCAAAGATCACACGCGGAATTCGACGCCTGGCCCTGTTTCTGAGATCGTCTATGCTGTGTGCTTTCATTGCAATCTTCCGGGTTGGTCCTGGGGGCAGAGCCGCGTTGTGGTGCTTGTCTCCGTTGTATCCTGATTGACCGTGCCGGCGAAGGAAAAGCGGGGGAATCTGCCCCCTTCCCGCAACGCTCAGTCAGTGCGCATGATCTGCCCCGGGTTGGCGCGGGGGTCTCTAGGTCCCCAATGCCCGGCCTCGACCTGCGCGATGAACTCGGCAAGGAGACGGTTGAACAGCTCCGGCTCTTCGAGGTTGAGCGTATGCCCGGCCTTGGGCAAGATACACAGCCCGGTACGCACAATCGTCTTTTTCAGGAATATGCCGGGCTGCAGACAATGGTCGTCCTCGTCCCCGGCCATCACCAGAACCGGCGCCTGCAGTTTGCTAAGTTCTTCTTCCAGAGAATAGAGCGATGGACGACGAGCCTGCACACCGCGCATGGTATTCGCGGCACCCAGTTCCGAATGCATTCCCAGCCGTTCGGCAAACAGCGCCCAGCCGCGCGGGTCCTTTTCCTGGAACTGCACGCGCGAGGCGCCTTCCGCATAGGTTGGCGCGAATGCCTGGGCGCCGCGCGTCTCGAAATTCCGGGCGACTTCTTCCGACACGTTCTTGAAATAGGCGTCGTGCTCTTGCTCGGCGCCATAGCCGGTGCCCGCCGCCACGACGGACAGAACGCGGTCGGGATGCCGGATCGCGGCGTGCAGACAGGCAAACCCCCCCATGGACAGGCCGACGATATGGGCCTTGTCGATACCGGCGCCATCCATGACGCTGATGATGTCATCAGCTGCCCGGGCCTGCGAATAGGCATCTACGTTCTCGGGGATGTCGGATGGCGCATACCCCCGGGCAGCAAAGGTGACACACCGGTGACGCCGGGAAAAATAGCTGATCTGCGGCTCCCAGCTCCAGTAGTTGCCGCCGAATTCATGGACAAAGACAATAGCCGTACCGCGCCCCGCCTCCTCGAAGTAGAGCCCAACACCATCCCCTGCGGTTGCATATGCCATGGCCAGCCTCAGATCACGGATCGACGCGAGTGGATGCCACCGTCGACGGTGAATATCCCGCCGCTGGTATAGCCCGACCGATAGGACGCCAGGAACACGATCAGGTCGGTGATTTCCCGCAGGTGCGCCGGCCGCTTCAGCGGGTATCGGTCAAGCAGCTCCTTGTACCGACCCTCGTCTCCCAGCCATGCCTTTGCCCGCTTCTTGAGCATGTTATAGATGCGGTCAGTATCCACCGGGCCGGGGTTGACCCCGACGATGCGGATGTTGTCATCTAGGCTGCTGCCGCCCATGGCGCGGGTAAAGGCCATCAGCGCCGCGTTGCCGGTCGTTCCCGCGACGTAGTCAGGATCGAACACCTCGCCGCCATTGCCGATGTTGTTGATGATGATACCGCCACCGCGCTTTTTCATGCGCGGATAGATCGCCCGGGTGAAATTGATGTAGCCAAAGACCTTCGCCTCCCATCCGGCGCGCCATGTCGGCTCATCAATATCCCACAGGTTGCCGCTGGGGATGATGCCTGCGTTGTTAACCAGGACATCTACATCGCCCGCGTCATCGATAACCGCCTCGACCGCCCCCGGCTCTGTCAGATCGAGCGCCTGATAGGAACATTGTACGCCTCTGGCCATCAACTCGCCCTTGATCTTTTCCAACCGATCACCCGACCGCGCCACGAGATGCAGCGCGCACCCCTCATCGGCGAATGCCTCTGCCAGGCCCTGGCCGATTCCCTGCGAAGCACCCGTGATCAGGACTTTCTTACCCTTGAGACCGAGGTCCATTTCATTCTCCCAATTGATATCTTTGCGATGTTCGCGATCAGAAAAGATTGGTCTGTTCGTTGTTGCCGCGCGCCCGATCGACGAGCTCGGGCAAGAGATCGACGAACTGTTCGACCCATTCCTCCGGCACCGAAGTGCTGACCTTGACGAAGCGATCGCCAAAGGTGGGCGTGTGATAGGAGCCCTGCCGGATCATGATGTCATGCTTCTGGTACTCGGCGACCAACGCCCCGGGGGCGACACCGGCCCCTTCCGTCTCGATAACCACGAAATTGCCGTTGGAGGGGAACACCGGCATCTCCAACCGGTCGATCCCATCGACCGCATCCTTGATGCGCTTTTGGTTCGCCCGCTGCTGTTCGAGCGCCTTGGGAAACCATTCCGCCCGAACCGCCAGACCGGCACTTGCGGCGCGCTGCGCCAGGATGCTGGACCCCAGGTTGTTTGGCGGCGCGGCGGCAAGCCTTTCGGCAACATCGGGATGGGCAACAATCGCCCCGATCCGCAGACCGGCAAGCCCCAGCCACTTTGAAAAGCTGTAGATGGTCAGGGTTTTCTCAGGGTAATACGTTGCCGCCAGCGTATGGTCATAGGCAAAATGCCGATAGGTACAATCGTGGATCAGCCAGGCATCCACCTGTCGGGCCACCTCGACGATAGCCTCGATCTCCTCTTTCGTGCAAGCAGTGCCGAGCGGGTTATTGGGATCTACCAGATAGATCACCCGGGTTCTTGGCGTGATCTGCGCGGCCAGCCTTTCGGGGGCAAGGCGATATCCGTGCACCTCTCCATAGATAGGGATCTGCGAAACGGTCGCACCGACAGAACGCGCAAAGGCCATCGGCCAGTTCCATGTCGGATCGGTGGTAATGAACTCATCGCCCGGCGACAAAAGCGTGTGGCACGCATGATAAAGCGACGCGACGGCACCGTCCGAGACCAGGGCAGACACGCCGGAAAGACCCAGGTCGGCGACGATTCCGGCTCTTAACTCTTCGAAACCGGCCGGCGGGCCGTAGATATGAAACTCTTCGTCGGCGATGCATTTCTGCATTGCCTCCATAACGGCAGGGTGAGCGGGGGTGTGGTTGGTGTTTTGTCCCAGCCAGCGCAGGCCGCTGGTGTTCACCAGCCTGTCGAAATGCGCATTCCGCTCTTCAAACTTTTTCACGCCACTCTCCCTTGTGCGCATCGCCTGTTTCTTTGCCACCATGATTTAGGTATACATTCAAGTCAAGTTCGTATGCCAATAATATCTTGTGGCATCCGTTATGAAATATGTGCTAGCTCCTAAATTGCGCTGACAATCGGGCATTGAATCCGCGTTCGCCTGCCGGGCCTGTGACACAGCCAGCGGCATAGCGGGCAACCCGTCACCGGTAGAAAGGAAGCCATGTCAGAACTTGAAACCATCTCGTTGACCGCGGAAGTCGCGGCACGCCTGGAGCAAGAGATACTCAGGGGCATTCGCAACCCCGGTGACAGGCTGGACGAGCGGCAACTGGCGGAAAGTTTCGGCGTGTCGCGCACCCCGGTTCGGGAGGCGCTGCAGCGACTGTCGGCCAACGGCCTCGTGGTGTCACGCGGGCGCCAGGGCATGCAGGTCAGCAAACTGGCGGTCGCAGATCTCCTGGACGTATTCAGCGTCGTCGCGGAGCTTGAGGCACTGGCGGCGGCCCAGGCAGCCCGGCGCATCCAGCCCAAGCAGAAAGAGCAACTGCAAACGACCCAGGTCGCCTGCACTTCCGCCACCGATGCCAAGGACGCAGAGGCATTCTACCTTGCAAACATCGACTTTCACGAAGTCATTTTGCAAGCGAGCCACAACAGGGCGCTGCAAGATCACCTGCGACGACTGACGGTCAAGACGGCCCACTACCGGCATATCATCACCTATCAGCCCGAACGCATGAAAGCCTCGATCGAAGAACACGTCACCATCATGGAAGCCATCCTCGCGGGCGACAGCACCGCCGCCAGCAAGGCCATGCGCGCGCATGTCACGCTATTGGGCGAGGGCCTGTCCGACCTTATCCATTACCTCAGCAGGTCAGAGGAAGAAGAAGCCGCACAAGGCTGATAATCCGCTCCGCGGGGCAAAGCTCGCGCCCCTACCCCGCGAATTGATCCGTAGGTCGGCCCGGTTTCTTGCCGGCAATGCGTCAGCATGAACGATGCCCCACCCGTTTTACAGGCTCTGAGCCGTACGCAGGGCATACTTCACCGCGCGTTTTCGCGGGGGCGGCCCGCATGATGCACATATTCAGGGATTCAGCAAAACAGGCCGGCCAGGCAGTCGCCAGCCGCACGAGCGCATCCGTGAGCACATGCCCCCTTCCCCTCATCACTTGCTTCATTATACCAAATTTACCTTGTGTGCATACCAATTGGGTGTCATTGTCTGCCATAAGCGCCAGACCGGAAAGTGCAGACGAGGTGTACAGAACAATGGCGGATGCGCCTGACAGAATGAAACCATCGGAGCTTGTCGATGGCGACAGGCTTTGGCAGCGGCATATGGACCTGGCACAATGCGGCCTGCGCAGTGACGGCGGCGTGAACCGGCTGGCCCTGTCGCAAGAAGAAGCCGATGCGCGGGCGTTGCTCGTCCGGTGGGGGCGCCTGATCGGATTGAAGCCCTTTACCGATGCCGCTGCCAACCTGTTTCTTCGCCTCGAAGGGCGGTATCCGGATGCTGCGCCTGTCGTTTCGGGATCGCACATCGATTCCCAGCCGAATGGCGGCAAGTTCGACGGTGCATTCGGCGTGCTCGCCGCGCTGGAAGCGATCGAAGCCATTGCGGCCAGAGGGCAACCGCCTTTGCGCCCGATAGAGGTCGTCGCATGGATGAACGAGGAAGGGTTGCGGTTCTCGCCCGGAATGGCGGGATCGGAAGCATATACCGGGGCCAAGCCGCTGGAGGTGATCCTGAATGTACAAGATACAGACGGGATCAGCGTGCGCGACGCTGTCAGGCGCATCCACGCCAGTGACGATGCGGTGCCGATCCGCGAGCTTGGCCGGCCGATCCACGCATTCATCGAGGGCCATATCGAACAGTCCGATACGTTGCAGACTGCGGACAAGACCATAGGCGTCGTCACCGGGATACAGGGTACGCGGCGCTATCGTGTCACGGTCACGGGCGAGGCCGCGCACGCGGGAACGGCCCTGCGCCGGGACCGAAAGGATGCATTGATGGCCGCTGCCAGGATGATTTCCGCAATAGATGCGGCAACGCAGGACTGCGATGACCTGAAACTCACCGTCGGACTGTTCGACGTGACGCCGAACGCACCCTCGGTGGTGCCCGAACGAGTGTTCTTTTCAATCGACGTCAGGCACAATGACACCAATGTTGTCGGTGAAACTGACAAAATCATCCGCGCCTCGACGGAACGTGAAATGGGGCCTTGCGCTGTCGCCGTCGATCAGATTGCGAAGGCGCCATCGCTGGATTTCTCCCCTCACCTGCGCGAGGTTCTCGCCGCAGTGTCGTCGGACCTCAGGCTGCCGGCAATGGATGTCTATTCGGCCGCTGGGCATGACGCCCGGCAGCTTCACTATTTCTGTCCCACGGCAATGTTTTTCATCCCGTGCCGGGACGGTATCAGCCACAATCCGAAAGAGTGGGCGGAACCTGCGCATGTGACCGCGGGTGCGCGACTGCTTGCGGATACGCTGTGGCGCATTGCTGACAAATCATAGGAAACGACGATGACTCCAAAAGCCATGACCGCCGCAGAACCAATCGACCTCGAGCTGTTCCTCAACGGCGAATTCAGGAAATCCAGCGGAGAGGACCGTACGACGATCAGAAATCCCGCGACCGGCCAGCGGGTCGGCAGTGTCGCCAAAGGCGAACGCAAAGATATGCTGGCGGCGGTCGACGCGGCGGCGGCCGCGTTCGATAGCGGTGCATGGTCGGAAATCGACGCCCTTGAACGCGGCCGGATACTGGGCGCCATCGGCGACGAGTTGAAGGCACGCCTACAGGAATTTGCCGAACTGGAATCGCGGGTCACGGGCCGCCCGATCCGCGAGATGACCGCACAGCTCGGCCGCCTGCCTGAATGGTTCCACTATTTCGGCGGCATCGCGCGCGGGCTGGAAGGTCACGTCAAGCCGTTCAAAGGGCAGTATCTGAATTATACGCAGTTCAGCCCGCTGGGTGTGGTCGGGCTGATCACCTCGTGGAACCACCCGCTGCTGATCTTTCTGAAGAAGCTCGCGCCTGCCCTGGCGGCGGGCAATACGGTGGTGGCCAAGCCGCCCGAAATCGCCTCGATCACACCGCTGTTGTTTGCCGAAATGGCAACCAGGGTCGGGCTGCCGGCCGGGGTTATGAACGTCGTGCCCGGCTCTGGCAGCGTCGTGGGGAGCGCCATGTGCGATGCACCGCGGATTGCCAAGATCGACCTGACCGGCGGCACGGAAACCGGCCGCATCGTTGCCGCGGGAGCGGCCCAGCGCCTGATACCCGCGACGATGGAACTGGGCGGCAAGGCCCCGGTGATCGTCTTCGACGACACGCCGCTGGACGAAGCCGTGGCAGGCTCGGCCTTTGCCGGTTTCATCGCCTCGGGCCAGACATGTGTGGCCGGGACCCGTTTCCTGGTGCAGGAAACGATCTATGACGCCTTCGTTGAGAAACTCGCGCAAAAGGTTTCGGGTTTCACGCTTGGCGATCCGCTGGATAGATCGACGGACATGGGGCCGGTCATCTCACGCAGCCAGATGGAACAGACGATCGACTATATCGAGTCCGGTATCTCCGAGGGTGCGCGCCTGGTCGCGGGCGGCAACAAGGCCGATATGCCCGAAGCGTTTTCCGAGGGTTACTTTATCGAGCCGACGGTCTTTGCCGACGTATTGCCCGACAACCGTATCATGCGCGAAGAAATCTTTGGCCCGGTCGTCTGCGTCATGCCGTTCAAGGACGAGGCCGACGCGCTGCGCATCGCCAACGATCACGAATTCGGGCTCGGCGCCTCGATCTGGACACGCGACATCGGGCGCGCCCACCGGGTGGCCCGCAGTGTGCATGCCGGCATCGTCTGGATCAACGATCACCACAAGAACGATCCGGCGTCGATCTGGGGTGGCTTCGGTTCCTCCGGCTACGGCAAGGAAAACGGCTGGAATGCGCTGCACGAGTATTCAAAGGAACAAAGCGTCGTCGTGCGCCTCAGCCCCGATTTCCCTGACTGGTACGCCGGAAGCGACCGCTACAGCTAGGCCGCGAAACGACAAAGCCTCAATCGACAATTGCGACAGCCAGCCCGACACGCGTCTCGATCAGGTTACCACCCCGAGACGGAAAGGACATCAAATGACCACTTCACTGAACCGAACCGCCAGCGACGCCTTTCTCGAATCCCTCAGCCGGGGTGGCGTTGAAGTGGCATTTTGCGTGTTCGGCACCGATCATGCCGGCCTGATCGAGAGCTGGGCCAAGCACCGCGACGACAACAACCTGCCGCCTGTCCCCCGCGCCGTGATCTGTCAGCACGAGAATGTCGCGATGAACGGTGCGCTGGGGTATGCACACTTTTCGGGCAATGCTCAGGCGGTGGTCGCGCATGTGGATGTCGGAACGCTGAACCTCGGTGCTGGGCTCCACAATTCGCTTCGCAACCGGCTGCCTGTTCTGATCTTTGCCGGTCTTGCGCCCTGGACCGAAAGCGGCGAACGCTTTGGCGGGCGCGACCACTATGTGCACTGGATGCAGGATGTCTACGACCAGCGAGGCAGTGTCCGAAACTACGTGAAATGGGAATACGAGGTACGCAGCGGCGATGCCTTTCCCGCAGCTGTTTCGCGCGCGCTGCAGATCGCGCATTCGCAGCCAAACGGCCCCGTCTACATGGCCGCTGCACGCGAACCACTAGAAGAGCCGGCACCGGACGAGTTGCGTTACCCGTCGATGCCCGCGCCGGCGCCCACGGTGCCGGCCCCCGAAGTCATGCGCGCTCTGGTCGAGCAGCTGCGGAGTGCCCAGGCGCCTGTCATCATGACGACGTCGCTGGGCAGCCAGGAGGGCGCGGTCGAGGCATTGGTCGCCTTTGCCGACGAGTTCGTGGTGCCGGTGGTCGAAATCCGCCCCTTCCACGTCAACATGCCGGCCGATCACCCCCTGCATCAGGGCTATTTCACCGATGCCAGGATCGAACTGCTGCGCGATGCGGACCTCGTCCTTTCGATCGACTGCCCGATCCCGTGGGTGCCCGTGCTGGAGGAACCTGCTGACGACGCCACTGTCGTCTGGATCGGCCAGGACCCTGTCGATTCCACGATTCCGATGCGCAGCCTGCGCGGCGACCTGTTCGTTCAGGCGAACTCCCGCGATACGCTGAATGAACTCGTGCGTATTGGCAGGGAAAACCCTGCGCAGGACCCGGCGGCATTGGCGGAGCGGCGCGTCACCCTGACGGCCGCACATGACCGCCGGCAAACGGAATGGGATTCCGAGGCAGAGGGCGACCAGCTGTCCGTGGCGCGCGTCGGCCGGCTCGTTGCCGAAGTGTGCGGTGAGGATGCGCTGATCATCAACGAGACGGTGACCAACGATACCCGCATCCTACGCCAACTTCGCAAACGAACGCCGGGCACTCTCATGGGCGAGGCCGGCAGCGGCCTGGGTCTTGGGCTGCCGGCCGCGTTCGGGGCCAAGCTCGCCCGACCCGAGGCCGATGTCGTCTGTCTTCAAGGTGACGGCTGCTATGTCTTCGGGACACCCTCTGCAGTGCATTGGGGCGCGCGGGCGTATGATGCTCCGTTCCTGACCGTCATTCTGAACAACGGCGGCTGGCGGGCGGTTTCCCGGTCGACGGCGATGATGCACCCGTCAGGCCACGCTGCCGGGGCGGGTTTTCCCGAGGGACGCTTTGACGCTCCACTCGATCTGTCGCAAACCATCGAAGCGGCCGGTGGCATGGGCATGACCGTACGCACACCCGACGAAGCCGAAACCGCACTGAAAAAGGGCCTTGAACACGTCCGCCAGGGAACCAGCGTGGTCATCAACGCAATGGTCACGGACTGACACGCCCGCACCGTCGGGATGGTCATGTCAAAGCAACTTGCCTGATCTTGTCGAAAGAGAGGTGTCAAGGCGGCGCTGACACTTTAACTCGACCGTGGGTGTGATGGCCGGTATTTGTCCTTGAATGAGCAAGATTTCCTACGCCCGCCACCGATTTCCATCGTCAATAATCCAACGGGCGCTCTGGCTCTATTTTCGCTTTCCGCTGAGCTTACGGGACGTCGAGGAAATGCTGGCAGAGCGCGGGATCGATGTCAGCTATGAAACCATCCGGCTTGCCGTAAAGCCCGTTCACCCACTCATTGGCGCAGGCGGGCGATACCCCGAGCGGCCAGTTTTTCTGATTTCCTATCGCACTGGGAACACATCAGGCCGACCGGCGAACAGGCGGCGGAACAGAGCTACCTTTTCGTGCGACGGCGAGGCATTCGTGACGGGGGCATTCTCGAAAGAGGGCTGTTTCACAGTTGGCGCGGGCTCTGCAGCCAGACGAGCCTCAAGTGCCTCCATCTCGCGCTGAAGCTCACGCCGCTCGGCGTCCAGATCGGCCAGGCGTGCTCGAACCCGCGCCAAATCCACTTCGATGTCGCTCTCGTCTGCCACCCGCGATTTCCACCCAAACCTTTCCGTCCCGTCCAGCATAATTCGGGAAAGCGTCTGACGTAAGCAGGTCTGCCCGGTCATCGGCCCGGCCACCGAACGGAGAGTTAGAGATGGAGTTCATGGGGGATGTCCTTCTGCGGTTGAGAGCAGAGGCATCATGATTATCCAAAGCGGCTCTGTTGCACAAATCCCGTGAGGGATTCATCTCGTGAATCCAGCATGGTAGCTTGGCTGCATGAGCAGACCCAGACCCCCGACTTACAAGACCAGGAACTGGTCAGCCGACAATGAAGCGCTCAAGCGCCGTGGCTCGCTGACGATCTGGTTCGATCCCGAGATGAGCTGTGCTTCGTAAGAAGTTGAGACGGCATCAAGTCCTTGAGTTTCTCGGACGGCTGCCGTCCTGCGTCGTTGCGATGGAGGCCTGTGATGGCGCACATTTCTGTGGTCGTGAGCTCGGCAAGCTGAGCCATGACGTTCGGCTCATCCCGCCAGCCTACGTCAAGCCCTTCGTGAAGCGTCAGAAGAACGATGCCGCCAGAATCAGAAGTGCCCGTTGCGCAACCGCTCAGCCAGATCGTCGCGAGAACGAGGACGACGCACCGCCGCCTCAAGCATCCGTCGTTGGGGTTCATGGGTTCTCTCCGTGGTTTCGAGCCGCTCGGCGCAACCGCGCCGGGTCTCGGGATGCCGCATAGCTCTCGGTACAGCGGCGCTGGAGCGCAGTGCGATATGGCCGTTGGCGAGGATGACCACTTATGGTGCGATATGGTTCACATAGAACCTCAAAATCTTCTTACGGACATCTGTCAGGTTACCTCATCGAGGCGACAAGAACGCGGAATAAATTGGGGGGCGGGTCACCCTGATGATCCGCGCGCCGCCGAATTTTGAAAATGCTTTCGGCGTTCGCGGTTTCGGGTAGTGGCTCGCATGCGCCAGACTTGGACGGCCAAAGCGCTGGTTGTGTCGTAGCCCTGCATGAGCGTCATGCTCCCAAGGGGGATCCGGTCGTGAAATACACCACGGAGCGGCCCCACCCAGGACGATCCGGCGCATTCACTGCGTCTTGGCGCGCATCACGGTCCGGTCGAGGTGCGCGCGCTCGGCGGCGCGGGGCACACCTGAAGCGAATCGACTGCCCCGGCGTCCCTGATGGAATTCATCAGATGACTGCAGTCAGCCGATTGTGTTGAAGAAGTCGGCTGCGAGGACGCGTTGACTTTCGCGGTCGCGTCCGTCTGGGCTTACCTGTCAGGCCAGATCGAGGGATCCCGGGATCAGTTTCGCGAGTTTCCGGAGGTTTTGGGCGGTTGCGGCGAGGAGGAACTCGTCTCTGGCGCCGTTTGGTCCGCGGAGGCGCAGTCGGTCGAGCCGGAGAATGCGTTTCAGGTGGGCGAAGAGCATCTCGACCTTCTTTCGTCGTCGGCTGGCATCGACATAGGCGTCCGTGGTGGCGATGCGGCGGGCGGCGTCGCGCGCGGCTTCGTGAACATGGCGGGAGATCTTCCTAGTCGGCTGGTTCGGGGTGCATTGCTCCTTGAGCGCACAGGCCGAACAGTCCTGCTTTCGAGCGAAGTACTTGCGGAAGCCGTCCTTGCCGATCCCGTCGCGGGGCGTCTTCATCTTGCGCCAGTACTTCTTCAGAGCCTTGCCGCCCGGGCAGGCATATTCGTCGCGCTCCGGGTCATAGCGGAACGCGGCGTTCGAGAAGGTGCCATCCCGGCGCTCCGACTTGTCGATTACGGGTATGTGCGGTTCGATCCCCTCTCCGACGAGCCAACCGAGCATTTCGCCAGATCCGTAGGCCGTGTCCGCCGCAAGCCGCTCCGGGGTCAGACCGAACCTGTCACGGGTCCGCGCGATCATCGTCCGCGTGGCGCCAACCTCCGCTGTGCGGATAGACCTGGTGGCCTCTACATCGAGGATCACGCCGTGCTCCGTGTCGATCAGGTAGTTGTCGGAATAGGCAAAGAAGGCTGGCCCCTTCCTGGCGCCGGTCCACTGGCTGGCTGGATCGGCAAAGGACGTGAACTTCGGGTCAACCTCACTCGCCGCTCCGAAGGCGGCATCGTCGAGCACGTTGAGATACTCCCGCACAGCACGGGGTGCCGCCTGCACATCGATCTGGCCTGGATCCCAATCGGCCTTGGCTGCTGCGTACTGCCTATTGGCATCCGCCCGGATCAGGCTGGCGTCGGTGGCAAAGGTCTGGCCACCAACCAAGCCCTCGGCAATACAGCGGGCGACAACGCTCTCGAACAGGTGCCGGAAGAGATCGCTGTCGCGGAACCGCCCATGCCGGTTCTTTGAGAAGGTCGAGTGGTCGGGCACCGGATCGGTCAGATCGAGACGACAGAACCAGCGATACGCCAGGTTCAGATGCACCTCCTCGCAGAGCCGCCGTTCCGACCGGATGCCGGAGGCATAACCAACGATCAGCATCCGGATCATCAGTTCCGGATCGACCGAGGGCCTGCCTGTCGTGCTGTAGAACGGCGCAAGATGCCGACGCATGTCGCCAAGATCGACGAACCGGTCCATGGCTCGCAGCAGATGATCCGGCGGCACGTGATCCTCGATAGAGAACTCGTAGAACAGCGCGCTCTGCGCTACCTGCCTCGGACCCATCATCGCCAGCTCTCCCTCGCCTCGGGAGAAGTGAATCAGCGGTGAAAGCCCGGTTCAAGCAGAGTTTTTCAACACAATCAGCCCTTTTTGGACATTCCAAACGGGTGCAGCGTAAGTAACCCCTCCTCGCTAAGGGCCGCGCCTATGGCCAGCCGTCGACCCAAATGTGCTGAGGGGGGAGGGTCGCATTGGCAATCATATCTGGCTGAATAATGATTTGACCGTCACAAATCATAACGGCTGGTCCCACGCAGCGATGCTGAAAACGTGGAGCAATTTTTTCGCCCAGAGACATCAGCTTCTTGGATATTTTTTCGGCAGGCATGCTTGGAGGGTGTAGTTTCTGCGCTGAGGGTAGCAGCACAATGTGGTCGTAGATTACAGCAACCGGAAAGTAATCTTCATCAAACCTCATAAGCCCGATACCCGGTTCTGTGATTTCTCGGGCAGGGGTTTCAATAAGAAAGTTCCAATCCAAAATGTATTCGTCTGGGTTCAGAATCTGTTCTCGGACAATGTCCAGGATTGACTGGAGGACAAAGGAATACCCGAAATTCTTGAACCAAAGACCATACGCGGCAGTAAGATACCCAACCTGCAACGACTTCTCGTTGGCAAAGGCTGGCATAGAAAATTCAATCTTGACCTCCGAGGGTTTGGGTTCGCGCCAGTGCGCATCAAAATCTGCTGGGTTGGAGCGTTTTCGGTCCGAGTAAAACTCAATTGCTCCGTCCTCGCCGAGACGCATCAAGCCATTCAATTTCCGTCCGTTAGCGACGATCCTAGCTTTCTGCTTCTTCGGGTCTTTTGGGAATGGCGCGCCGCCCTCGTTCAACGTAATCCACTCAACGAGCCAATTTGTTTGCTTATGCCCGAATGTGCTATTGCATCTTGTGCAGAGAAAAGTCGTTTGTTGCCCGCCGACGGCAGCAGGTACTATGTGTTCTTCACTAATCGCATTCTCTGCATCCGTGCTGCCAAAGCTGTCGACGGGTAAGTCTCGAAGACATGCCGGACACCTAAATGAGCCCAAGAGCTTGGCGTCGAAGCGCGCAAGTTCTTGAGATATCTCGTAAAGGAATTTGTTCTTTGTCATGCGTGTCGCTCAATTGGCTAGTGCGCAATGCTATTCTCTTAGCTGCAAAAGCCGCAAGCCCCTCCATGTCTGCCTTTGGCAACCAGCTTGGCCAAGTCGAGGTCAACTGTCGGGGCGGTTCTGGACAGGGCGTCGCACGATTTACCTAAACTCTACGCCCACGGGATGTGCCAGCTTGTGGCAGATGCGGCACGCCGCGTTAATTGAGACCCACGACTTTGCAAATTCCGCTCCCTGCGCAGAGCTGCCGCCCAACACTGACTTGGCGAGCGCTCCCTATCGCTGTGTCTTGCGCCAGTGATGCCAAAGAGTCAGAGGCGACCCCTCTTCGAGCCCTCGACCGGGGACTTCACACTCTTGGTCTTTCGACAAAGATCGGCCCGTCAAGACCGGCGTCACTCCTCGAACCGTCACCGAAACCCCGAACACGGCGAAATGGTCACGCCCGCGCTGACGGTGGTCAGGTATCCTTGCGCAACCGGACGCCTGCGCCGCCCCCATTCTCTGCGATGAACTCGACGCCGGCGGCTTCGAGGGCTGCGCGGATCTTGGCCACGTTATCGGGATTCATGTCATAACGCCCGGTCTCGAAATTAGAGATCGTGTTGCGATGGACGCCGGAGGCTTTTGCAAGATCGGCAAGAGACCAATTTAATGCTCCCCGCGCCATTCGCACTTGTGCAGATTTCACAACTAAGCTATCCTTGTGCTATTGTCACATGTGACAGTAGCACACAAGGAGATCAAGACAATGACGAACATTCCCGACCACGTCCGCCGAAATCACGAAAGAACCTCCGAAAGACTGGATGAGGCGCGCTCAATGCTGCGCGCCGTCGAGCAGATGGCAGAGGCTGCAAGGCTGCCCCATTCGCCCGAGACTGAAAGTATGTTTGTTCTGATTGCAGCCACGCAAGACCGTTTGTTCGAGGTTGACCAGGCTCACGTTCTCGAATGGGTGGGGCACGGCGGCAAGACGGCCGAGATGATGCTAGAAGAACCCGGTGAGGCCGAGGACGCCCAGCAATGAGCAACTATCAGGATTCATGCACGGTAGCTGCATTATAGCCACAGACAGGGCGCGAGTGACGTTCACACCAGACTGGAAAGGGCCGGGCGGGATTCGCCCGGTCTTTTTCATAGCTGCAAGATCCAATGATAAATCCGGCGGCAAGGGAAAATCCACATAAGGTCCGGCAAAACAAAAAGCACTCAACCTTCGCTACCTTCATCAGGTAGCAGTTTTTCCAGCCGGACACGCTCCTATTGCAGTGAAACTATCGCTTATCAGTACCTTTTGGGGATTTTCACGGGGCGTTTCACTGCAACCGGGCATTGCATTTTAACGCCCATGGCATCAGATGCTTCCCTGCAACCGCCTGCAAGGAGGCCCTGTCTTGACCCAACCATCAAACGCAAACTCTTTCATGACGCCAAATGATGCAGCTGATTATATCGGAGTGTCAGCCCGGACCCTTTCAAGATGGCACCTGCAACGAGTCGGTCCGCCGAGAATCCGAATCGTTGGTCGTGTTTTTTACCGGCAAGCGGCTCTGGTGGACTGGATGATAAGGAACGAGCACGCCCCACTTCGTTCTTTCTCCACGGGGGTGATTTGATGGACACAGTTACAGTCCTGAGGGCCAGGAACACCTTTGGACCCGCCACTTACGCGGTTGTTGGCAAACATATTTCCAAAGATGGAACAATAAAACCCCTTCAGAAACAGGCAGCTTGGGAAGTGCACACATACGAAATCAATGACCTCGACGGATTCTACGATTTGCTTCTAGAGGTGAGCAAAACAAACCACTCCATCCTCCTGAGGGGAAAATTCAACGGTGGCAACCATCTGCATTGTCGCAGAAACAAGGAGAATTTTGCCTCAATTTCCAAAAATTGGATGATGGTCGATATTGACAAACTCAGGGCTCTTGAGGGGATGAAACCGGACAGTGATGAGGCTATTCTGTACGCGATTCAGCAGTTGCCAACAGAATTCCATGATGCTGACTGTATTGCACTTTTTTCGTCATCTGCCGGGCTGGCAGGAGAAAAAATAAAGCTCCACCTAATGTTCTGGCTAGAGGAGCCTCAAGACGACAATACGCTTAGGCGTTGGGCAAGCAGCACGAACGACCTTGTTGATTTTAGACTCTTTAACTCCGTGCAACCACACTATGTGACCGATCCCACGTTTGAGGATCCTTCCATGGATCCATTTAAAGATCGCAGCAGGTTAACGTACTTGCGGAAAAATCGCAGGACCGTTCCGGTCTGGTTTCTGGAAGATTTTAAAACCCCCACCCCCTCTAAGATAGATCCTAAGCCACTGGGGGTTTTAAACCACGCCGGGGCCGGAACCGCCGGCCCGACATCATCGACCGGCAAGTTGATCGACAATCGTGAGGATTTTCTCCTCAAACTTCGTTGGCGCTTGATGCGAAAAGGGTACGAAGACTTTGACCAGTTCGTTGCCGATGTCTTCGAGAAGTTCTGCGCGGGCGCCGAACTGGGTGTGACGGAAACTTCGGACACAGACTGGGATTTCGAACTGGTCAGACGAAAGTGCGAGCAGGACCGAAACCGTTTGCCCCTGCACGTCGGACCAAGGATACAGCGCACCTATGATTACCTCCCGCGCGAAAAGGCCCAGGAACAACTTGAGGCTCTGATCACGGGCTTCCTGGCAGCACCGAAAAATCTTCTTATCAGGGCAGAGGCGGGCCTCGGGAAATCATCTGCTGCCCAGCGCGCCCTCGCGCAGCACCCTGATATTGGCCGCAAGAATATCGAGATTTACGTCCCCACCAAGAAGCTCGCCCGTGAATGGGCGGAGGCTCTTAAAAGGGAAAATGAAGAGCTCGATGTTCGTGTCGTCGAAGGCCGCTCGGAAGACACTTGTCACAAATCAGAGTTGGTCAAGAAGGTCGCGAAGCTCGGTGGCGGGGTGAGTCATCACCTTTGCCATGACGAAAGGAAAGATCAAAGCTGTGAGTACTGGGGCAGCTGTCCTTGGTCGACTCAGAATCCCAATGACGCAAACGCGATTCGGATCGTAACGCACAGCCAACTGAAGCTCGAACGGCCTGAGAACTTCCCTGAGCCGGACATCATCATTGTCGATGAGGGTATTCTTTCCGAACAGGTGGTGCCTGAAGAGATCCACTTTGAACGCCTCACAAGTATGCTGGGCTACAAGCAGACCCTCGGTCAGAAGAACTTCTACGGCCCCGCACTGGATGGCTCCGGCGATACCCTGCTCGACCATCGCGATCAGGAGCAAGTTCTCCGCGTCGGCGAGTTGATTTCTGCCGGCCTTAATGAGGCAACCCCTCTGCTGGCATACCTCCGTTCGAAACAGGTATGCCCTCTTCTACTCGAGCGCTGTCGCAAAACGATCAGCGCCTTTTCTCCGTTCCCTCGGATTTCACCCGCCGATAGCGCCGACCGTCAAAGTTCATCTCTGAACAAGGCGAAATCCGAACAAGTCGCCGAAATTCGGCTCCTGAGTCGGCTGTTCGGGCTTTTAGCCATCGAAATGGAGACTGGTCGCAACGACAGTCGAACTATCACCAAGAAAGATGGCTGGGTTAAGATCAGGCACCGTCAGAACGTGAAACGCTTGGAAGGTATCCCCACATTGTTCCTGGATGCCGATGGTGAGATTGAGGTGTTGAAAAAATCCGTCCCTGGCCTCACAGAAATCCGGATCTCCGTCCGATACAATGCGGAGATTTGGCAAGTATCAGACAGGTCTTTCTCCAAGAACTGTTTGGGTATCGGAGCAGAGGCTTTCGAAGACGCCCTCATAGATGAGGTTGAAAGGTTTGTCGCCAAGCGCCCTGCCGGTCAATCGACGCTCATAGTCACATACAAGGACTTTCAAGAGGTCCTCACCGGAACTGGCGAAGGCTTTTCCAAAATGTCCGATGGCGTCACAGTGGGACACTTCGGAAATATTAGGGGAACCGATGACTACAAAAACTTCGACAATATTGTGGTCATCGGCCGGAACAGGCCTCCGGAAGATGTCATCGGTCTGACCGCGGCTGCGCTTGACTTTGACAATGCCGACGAGATCTCCAACGATCTCAAAGCAGCGGTCTACAGGTCAAAGGTCACGAGTGAAACCAACCAAGCTGTCGCGCGTCTTAGGCTTGTTTGGAATGATACGCCGAAGACCGTTCATCTGCTTTCCAACGAAGAAGTCCCTTTTACAGTTGACTATAGCGTTACATGGCAACAACTCTTGGAAGACAAAAACCGGATGTATCAACTATTCCAGCGTTATAATGTCGTACCGTTGAGTGCCGATTGGTTGGCTAAAAACGCCCCCACCCTTTTCGACACGAAGAAAGCTGCCGAGAGATGGATCGAAGACAACTACCCCAAAGGAACCGAAGACGGCACTTTCCGCCCGAAAGGCGCCCAGGGCCCCCACAAGCGCTTCCTGATGCACCTTGATACCCTTGTGCCAATCGATGAATTGATAGGGTTGTTTGGGCCTCTGAGCGCCTATGAGGGACCAAGTCCAGGCATCTTTATGGATGGCCGTCTCTGGCGGCATGCTTATACTGATCCGGAATTCGCGTCCTTGTATGCCACTGGAATTTTTTGGCAGAGCCCGTTGCTCGTACCCAAGTGAAATTCATTCGAAACGTCTCTCTGAATTTTAAGCCAAATGGTTTAGAATAATCAAAAGATCGGATACAAATATGAACAAATGTTTGGGATCTAGCCTATTCAGAGACAGCTCGACTTGGCCGACCATGCCACCGTGGTGGTTGCTCTCTTCCCCACAGGTGGCAGCCTTGATCAATGTGACCTCAGCCACGCTACATGTGTGGCGCGTCAGGGGCTTGGGCCCTCCATTTGTCCCGCCGATGTTTCTGAAGCCAACTCAAGGCGACCCGGTTTTCTACCAATACGGTGCCCTGCGGAGTTGGGCTGCTCAGCGCATGGGGCTGGTCTTGGAATTTGAGGAACAAGTTCATGACTTCTTAAACGAGGCGGCCCACAGCGTAGCCGCTAGCCATGGTTCATTGAGAGCGAAGATGAACATCTTTGACGATTTTTTCGCAAGGAACCGAACGCGGATCCGGCGTGGTGACAATCCTTTCTTGATGTCTAAAGAGACCGTGCTGAAAATCGATGTTTTCTTTACGCGTCAGCCAAAGTGGCTGGTCGATAAATCCACCGCATTTTCCTCTGAGTGAAACAGCCAAGTTCCAGGATTATGCCTCCCACATAGGCTCCGATGAACCTCAGATCGAGCGCACGCCGTTCAGCACCCTGGTCAAGGCGCTGGCCCGTGCGTTCCGCTGGAAGAGGATGCTGGACTCGGGCGACTTCGCCACCATCGCCGAACTGGCCGAGCGTGAGGGCATCGCATCCTCCTACATGACCCGCGTCCTGCGCCTGACGCTGCTCGCGCCCGACATCGTGGAAGCGATCCTGGACGGGAAGCAGGGGCCGGAGGTGTCGCTGGTGTGCGTGCTGGAGCCGTTCCCGCTCACATGGGAGCAACAAACCTCTGCTCTTGGGCTCGAAAACAAGTAGGGGCAGGCCGCAGCCTGCCCCAATGGTGTGGTCTAAACCTTATCGCGGGAAAGACCACGCCGCTTCTTCTGCTAGGAATCGCACCCTACTCTGGGATAGCCTGCCATGGCAAGTGGCAGCAGGTGCAGTATGAAGCGTTTCGCTTTCGATATTGGTTCAGGTTCTCTTGGGTGGGCGGTCTTCCATGTGGATAATGCTGGACGCTCGCCCACGGAGTTGATCGATCTTGGTGTTCGCATTTTTCCCACGGGGCGCGACCCCCAGTCGAGTGAATCCAATGCAATGGGGCGTCGGCAGCCGCGCCAGCAACGCCGGCAGATCGATCGCCGAAAGAAGCGGAGAGTGGAACTCGAAGAGCGGCTCCAGGCCCATGGTCTGATGCCGGCGGCGGGCGAAGTAGACGGCCGCGCGGTCTTCTTTTCAATCGATCCCTACTGCGCACGTGATCGCGCTGCCGGGGGCCGCGCGGAGTTGCAAGACCTCGGACGGGCCATCTGGCACATGTCCAAGCACCGCGGATTCAAGAGTAACCGGAAAGCCGATCGGACAAACGAGGACGATACGGGCAAGATTGCAGATGCCGCCAAGGCGCTACGCGAGAAGCTGGCGAATGCCGGGGCGCCTACTTACGGGTCTTGGCTCGCAGGGCGTCATGCACAAGGCGAGCCCGTCCGGATCAGGCCGGTGGGTGAAGGCGCCAAGACGAGCTATGACTTCTATCCGACGCGCGCCATGCTCGAAGCCGAGTTTGATCACATCTGGCGTCTGCAATCCAAGCACCATCCTAGCCTGACTGAAGAGGCACGAGAGAAGATCCGCGACACACTCTTTTTCCAGCGGCCTCTGAGACCGGTGAAGCCAGGCCGCTGCACTTTTTTTCCAAGCGACGAACGCCTCCCGAAATGGCATCCGCTGGCGCAGGAGTTCCTGATCCTCCAGCAACTCAACATGCTGCGATTTCTGGACGAGAGAGGCGAGCGCCCTCTTGATAAAGACACACGCGATCTGGTGATGAACCACCTCATGGCAGGCGAGAAGCTGACCTGGGCCAGATTGCGAAGGACACTGAAGATTCCCGCGGGAACCGAGATCAACCTTGAAAAGGGCGGGCTGAAGGAAATTGCCCACAACGCAACGGCCTCGCGGCTAGCGGGAACGGCAAAAAAACCCGGTCCGCTGTCCGATCTCTGGCCACACTGGAAAGAAGAAGCGCGGAATATGCTCCTGTCGGTCCTCGACACGGCGGCATCGCCAGAAGAGGCTATCGACCGGCTGACCGGTGAATTCGACCTGCCGCGCGATATAGCTGAGCGGGTCGAGAAGATCGCCCTGCCAAGTGGCCATCTGATGCTCGGGCTGCGTGCCACGCGCGTGATCGTTCAGGCGATGCGGGACGAGGTTGTCGTATACAGCGATGCAATAGAGCGCGCGAGCGGGCGTGGCTTGTTCGGCGATGGAGTCGTTGTTCACCATTCCGACCTGCGGCCGCAAGGCGATCCGGGCCTCCCGCGTTTGCCGCGATACTACGAACTGCCAGCCCTCCAGCGCATGATCGGCGCGGGCACCGGGAATCCGGACGATCCGCCAGAAGTCAGGTTCGGAAGGATCGCCAACCCCACGGTCCACATCGCACTCGGTCAGTTTCGGCGGGTCATGAACGCTCTCATTGACCGCTACGGCAAGCCGGATCAGGTCGCGATCGAGACCACCCGCGACATGGCAAAATCTGCGCGCGAACTGAACGAGATCGACGCCGAGATCAGGAAGAACACCAAACGGAACGACGCGTGGCGCGAGGAACTGGAGGAAAGTGGCATCCTCTCCCCAGGTGCACGGGCGGGCGACCGGCTCATGCGGATGCGTCTCTGGGAGGAACTGGGCAGAACGCCTGCCGACCGTTTATGCCCCTATTCGGGTGTGCCGATCAGCCTCACCCAGCTCCATTCCGATGCAGTCGAGATCGACCACATTCTTCCCTTCGAGGACACCTTCGATGACAGCTCGACCAACAAGACCGTCTGCTTCCGTGCCGCAAACCGGATCAAAGGCAAGCGCGCGCCCGGCGACGCTTGGTCAGGCGAAGAACTCGAAGCCATCATCGAGCGTGTGAAAGGTGCGCCGGGAATGGCAAGGAAACTATGGCGCTTCCTGCCCGGAGCGCTCGAGAAGTGGCAGGCGCAGAGGGGCTTTGAGGACCGGCAACTGCACGCGACCGGATATCTGGCAAAAGTGGTGCGCGCCTATGCCGAGGCGCTGTTCCCAAAGGACGGAACCTCGAATATCTGGATGCCTACAGGGCGGATGACAGCGATGCTGCGCAAGCGGTGGGGATTGCACCTGCCGGATCACAACTCGAAAACCCGCAACGATCACCGCCATCACACCCTCGATGCCGCTGTGGTCGGCGTGATCGATCGGCGCACGATCCAGATTTTGCAGACACATGCACGCCGGATCGGGGCCAAGGAACTGGACCGGCTCCTTCCGGACCCACCCGAACCCTTCGCCGGATATCGCGATCAGGTGCTGGAGAGGGTCGCAAAGATCAATGTCAGCCACCGTCCGGACCATACAAGTGGCGGCAAGCTGCATGAGGACACCGCCTATGGTCTGGTGCAGGACCTGCCGGAGAACCGGGCGGCAAGAACGATCGGCAACCTCGTTGTGCGCAAGCCGGTTACAGCCATGACAGCAAAAGAGATCGGTCAGGTTCGCGACCAGAAGCTGCGCGAGGAGTTGCTCGCCGCAACGGAGGGTGTTCGCAGTGACAAGAAAAAGTTGGCTGAAGCGCTGAAATCGTGGAGCGAGCGCACCGGCCATCTGCGCCTCAGGATCCTCGTTGAGGACAAGAGCGCGCGACCTGTACGCGCTCATGCCGGCAAGCCACACGTAGGCAAACCTTACAAGTGGATGATCCCCAACGAGATCGCCTATATCGATGTGCTCGAGGATATCGGCGGTCGTTGGTTGCATCATGCGACCGACATATGGACCCCACAGGACGCCGAGCCGGAAGATTGGCGAAAGGTGCATCCCGAGGCCACGTTTGTCATGCGGCTATTCAAGAACGATACGGTGCAGGTCTTCGAGCTTGATAATGAAGGCAGTCCGATACCGGGCTCGAACATGGTGAAGCGCGTTGTCCGGATGGAGCCGAGCGCCAATCGAGTTCGCCTCGCGTCGTGCCGCGACGCTGGGAACCTTGATCAGCGACACAAGGACGAGGACGACCCGTTTCGTTGGGACCTTGCGACAATCAGCAAGCTCAAGGCCCGCCGTGCGCGACGGGTGCGCATTGATGAATTGGGGCGGGTACGGATCGTGCCGCATGGGATGATCTGACGAAAAGGGCAGCCTTTCGGGCTCCACCAAAAGGAGGTCCGTCATGGTTGGACGCATTGTGGAACTGAGCCGCACGGGGCTTGCCGTGCACAAGCGCCGCGGGTTTCTCACGGTCGATGAAAGCGGAAACGAAGCGGGGCGAATCGGCCTTGACGACATAGAGGCCGTGCTGGCCGCCAGCCCTGGGGTGATGTGGTCGAACGCCGCCCTAAGCGAACTCGCGAGAAGGCAAGTGCCCGTCATGGTTCTCGGGGCCGCCTTCAAGCCGGTGGCCGTTGTCTTGCCGTTGAACGGTCATCATGCTCAGGCGGAGCGATTTCGCGCTCAGGCCGACGTGACACTGCCCATGCGCAAGCGGGCCTGGGCCTCGATGGTCCGTCACAAGATCGCCGCTCAGGCCGAGGCTCTGGACAGGATCGGCCAACCCTCGGAACGCTTGCGCAGACTCTTGACTGCGGTTCGCTCGGGCGACCCGGACAATCGCGAGGCGCAGGCGGCACAAGCCTATTGGCCCCTCCTGATGGGACGGGATTTCCGCCGAAACCGCGAGGCGGATGGTGTTAACGCGGTGCTCAACTACGGGTATGCCGTGCTTCGCGCTTCAACAGCCCGCGCCATAGTCGCCGCCGGTCTGCACCCGTCTTTGTCGGTCCATCACCGCTCAGGCGGCGATGCGCTGGCACTGGCCGATGATCTCATGGAGCCGTTCCGCCCCACGGTGGACCTGATTGTCCACCGCCTTAGGGCAGAGGGGCGCGACTGTGTGGAGGATGCCCGCGAGGACCTTGTCGCGTGCCTCTCGGCCGATTTCCCGACCCGAAACGGGGCCACGCCCCTTTCCCAGGTCCTTGTCCGCCTCGCGCAAAGCCTCGCGCGGTCCTTCCTCGATCACAAGCTGAAGCTGGATTTTCCATCCCGACCGCTGCCGGACATGGTGGGCGAGTCCGATCATGCCTGAACGCTACAAGGAACTGTCAGGATATCAGGTCATGTGGGTCTGGGTTCTCTTCGATCTCCCCGTAGGCACAAAGGCCGAACGCAAGCGCGCCACGCGGTTTCGTAACGATCTGCTCGATCTTGGCTTCGAGATGGTCCAGTTCTCGGTGTATCTTCGCCATGCGTGGAGTCGGGAAAAGGCCGAATCCTTCGCCCGACAGGTCGGGGACTTCGTTCCGGAGGCGGGCCATGTTCAGGTGCTCTTCTTTACAGACAGACAATACGCGCAAAGCCATGTCTTTCGCGGGCGGTCCCGACCGGCAACTCCTGATGAAAAACCGCGTCAGTTGGCCCTGTTTTGACCGCCCTGCGTTCAATTCTCTGCAAGGGGAAGGCAGAAAAACACCCCGCGCAACAGAGGGTTGCGCGGGGTGTATCCTAGCAGAAGAAGCGGCGTGGCCAAACCCGGACCAGTTGGGCCTGTCGGGCGTTCCGCAGGAGATCCTAGCAGAAGAAGCGGCGTGGCCAAACCCGGACCAGCCGCGTCAGATCCCACTTGCCGCGCTGATCCTAGCAGAAGAAGCGGCGTGGCCAAACCCGGACTAACCATGTGTTCACTTTGAAAGCGGTTGATATCCTAGCAGAAGAAGCGGCGTGGCCAAACCCGGACTGGCGTGCCGTGAAATAGTTCCCCCCGCTGGATGCATTGTCCTACAATCACCTACCCACGGCGTGAGAACTTCCGAACCTGGTCGCGGCAGACGCAAACGCGACACCAATCCAATCAATTTCGGAGGCTGGATTTTTTTCTATCTTACAGAGGCTTATAAGAAATTCACCAAAATGGCGCAGTCATGAGGTCCGGAGAATATCGGCCTCGAGAGACCGCTTCCGGGCCACTTGGCGCAGGGGCCAGTGCTCAGCCCCTCCCACATAACCCTCGAAAACAACGGGAAAATCCGGCCGCAGCCGGATCGGGAGAACGCTTTCGCTGGGGCAAGTGGCGGAGGGGATGAGCTTCGAACTGTCGAGCAACAAAAAGTGAGTCAATGATTTCGGACACCAGCCGGACACAGCATTTGAGGCTGACACTAGAACTCCGCCTAATTTATTGATTCCAGTGGTGAGCCGTGCAGGATTCGAACCTGCGACCCACTGATTAAAAGTCAGTTGCTCTACCAACTGAGCTAACGGCCCACTCAAGCGCGGTGTCTAGAAAGAGGTGCGCGGGGGGTCAACCCCGAAAACGCGGCCCGTGCGCGGTCGGTGCTGGAAATCCGCTCGCCGCACGCGTATATGCGCGCGCATGGACGATGCGCGCGATACCGGGCTGCCCTTCATGAAGATGCACGGGCTGGGAAACGACTTCGTCGTGCTCGACGCGCGCGCGCGCGCCATCGTCCTGTCGCCAGCGCTGGTCGCCGCGATCGCCGACCGGCGGCGCGGCATCGGCTTCGATCAGCTCGCGGTGATCGCGGCGGGCGAGAACGGTGCCGACGCGCATCTCACCTTCTTCAATGCCGACGGCTCGACCTCTGCCGCCTGTGGCAACGCCACCCGCTGCATCGCGCGTCACCTGATGGACGAGACCGGCAAGACGGCGCTGACATTGACCACCGCGCGCGGCAACCTGAGCGCGGTGGACGCAGGCGACGGCCTCACCTCGGTCAACATGGGGCAGCCGCAGTTCGACTGGCAGGACATCCCGCTCGCCGAGGCAATGGAGACGCTGGAGCTGCCCATCGAGGGCGGGCCAACGGCAACCGGCATGGGCAACCCGCACTGCACCTTTTTCGTCGAGGATGCAGAGGCCGTGCCGCTGGACCGGTTCGGCCCGCGCTATGAGCATCATCCCCTCTACCCCGAGCGCACCAATGTGCAGGTGGCGAGCCTCGTCGGCCCCGACCATATCCGCGTGCGGGTCTGGGAGCGGGGCGTGGGGCTTACGCTGGCCTCCGGCTCGTCGTCCTGCGCCGTGGCGGTGGCGGCGGCGCGGCGCGGCCTGACGGGGCGCAAGGTGCGCATCACACTGGACGGCGGCAGCCTCGAGATCGACTGGCGCGAGGATGGCGTGTGGATGACCGGCGAGACGATGCATGTCGCCTCCGGCGTGCTGACACCCGCATTCCTCGCGGGGCTGTCATGAGCACGCCGCGCTTTGCCACTCTTGGCTGCCGCCTCAACGCCTACGAAACCGAGGCGATGAAAGACCTCGCCGGGCAGGTGGGGCTGGAAAATGCCGTCGTCGTCAATACCTGCGCCGTGACGTCCGAGGCCGTGCGCAAGGCGCGGCAGGAAATCCGCCGCCTGCGCCGCGAGAACCCGGGTGCCCGTCTCATCGTCACCGGCTGTGCCGCCCAGACCGAGCCCGAGACCTTCGCTGCGATGGACGAGGTCGACGCCGTCATCGGCAATACCGAGAAGATGCAGCCCGATACCTGGGGCCGCCTCGCCGCCGATTTCATCGGGGATAGCGAGCGTGTGCAGGTCAACGACATCATGTCGGTGACCGAGACCGCGGGCCACCTGATCGACGGCTTCGGCACCCGTTCCCGCGCCTATGTGCAGGTGCAGAACGGCTGCGATCACCGCTGCACCTTCTGCATCATCCCTTACGGCCGGGGCAATTCGCGCTCTGTGCCCGCGGGCGTCGTCGTCGATCAGATCAAGCGGCTGGTTGGCGCTGGCTATAACGAGGTGGTCCTGACCGGCGTGGACCTGACAAGCTGGGGCGCGGACCTGCCGGGGCAGCCCAAGCTCGGCGATCTGGTGATGCGCATCCTGAAGCTGGTGCCCGACCTGCCACGCCTGCGCATCTCCTCGATTGATTCCATAGAGGTGGACGACAATCTCATGCAGGCCATCGCCGCCGAGCCGCGCCTGATGCCGCATCTGCACCTGAGCCTGCAGCATGGCGACGACCTGATCCTCAAGCGGATGAAGCGGCGGCACTTGCGCGACGACGCGATCCGATTTGCCGAAGAGGCACGCCGCCTGCGCCCCGACATGACCTTCGGCGCCGATATCATCGCCGGATTCCCGACCGAGACCGAGGCCGCGTTCGAAAACTCGCTGCGGCTGGTCGAGGAGTGTGACCTCACCTGGCTGCATGTGTTTCCGTATTCACCGCGCCCCGGCACCCCCGCCGCGCGGATGCCGCAGGTAGACGGGCGGGCGATCAAGGACCGCGCGGCGCGGCTGCGCGCGGCGGGCGCCGCGCAGGTCGCAGCGCATCTGGCGGCACAGCAGGGGTGTCGCCACGCGGTGCTGATGGAAAACCCGCGCATGGGCCGGACCGAGCAATTCACCGAGGTTGCCTTCGACAGCGACCGCCCCGAGGGCGCGATCGTCGCCGCCACCGTGACCGGCCATACCGGCACGCAGCTCACCGCCACCTGAAAGCCACGTCGCGATGCACCCCAACCCCGCCTTTCGCAAGGCCGACAAGGCCCTGAACATCGCCTTTGCCCGCGACCAGGGCTTCGGCCTCCTGGCCGTGACCACCGACGATGCGCCGCTCGTTAGCCACATCCCGTTTCTGCTTTCGGAGGACGGCACGCGGGCCGAGTTCCATCTCGTGCGCTCGAACCCGATCGCGCGGCTTATCGCGACACCCCATCGTGCCCGGCTCGCGGTGCAGGGACCACACTCCTATGTCTCGCCCGATTGGTATGGCGTGGACGATCAGGTGCCCACGTGGAACTATGTCGCCGTGCACCTTGTGGGCGACATCACCTTGCAGCCGCAGGAGCGGATGCGCGACCTGCTCGACCGGCAGTCTGCGCAGTTCGAGGCGCGGCTCGCGCCCAAGCCGGAATGGCGGGCGGACAAGATGACACGAGAGGTGCTTGACCGGATGATGCGCCAGATCGTGCCCTGCGAGATGCGAATCGACGAGATCGCAGGCACTTGGAAGCTGGGCCAGAACAAGCCCGACGACGTGCGCCTGCGCGCCGCCGACCCGCTGGAGGCGGCAGGGCTGGGACAGGAGGTGGCAACGCTCGCCCGGCTGATGCGCGCGCCCTCGTCGTGAGGCGGCCACCCGGTTCAACGTGACGCGTCAGCCGATCCCCGAAGAGTCCTGCGCCCCGCCCTGGAGGCGCCCTTCCAGCGACGCCGCCAGCAGCGTACGCGCATACTCGGTACGCGGTTCGGTAAAGAGCGCCTCGGCTGTGCCCGCCTCGACCACGTCGCCCTCCTTCATCACCAGCACCCGGTGGCTCATCGCGCGCACCACCGCGAGATCGTGACTGATGAACAGGTAGGCCAGCCCGTATTTCACCTGAAGATCGCGCAGCAGGTCCACGATCTGCACCTGCACCGTCATGTCAAGCGCACTGGTCGGTTCGTCCAACACCACCAGTTTCGGCCGCAGGATCATGGCCCGCGCGATCGCGATCCTTTGGCGCTGCCCGCCAGAGAACTCGTGCGGGTAGCGGTCCATCGCCACCGGGTCGAGCCCCACCTCCACCATCACCTCGGCCACCAGATCCCGCTCTGGCCGTCCGCCGGGGTTGCCGTGCACGCCCAGCCCCTCGGCGATGATCTGCGCGCAGCTCATCCGCGGGCTGAGGCTGCCGAACGGGTCCTGGAACACGATCTGCATCTCGGCCCGGCGTCTGCGCAATTGCTTCGTGGACCAGCGATGCACGTCCTCGCCGGCAAAGCGGATGCCGCCTTCAGAGGCAATGAGTCGCATGATCGCCAGCGCGAGCGTGGTCTTGCCCGACCCCGATTCGCCCACGATCCCCAGCGTCTCGCCCGCACGCACGCTTAGAGTGGCGTCATTCACGGCCTTCACATGGCCCACCGTCCGCTTCAGAAACCCCTTCTGGATCGGGAACCAGACGCGCAGGCCCTCGGTTTCGGCCACCACCTGCGCGCCCTCGGGCACCGGCGCGGGCACGCCCACCGCCTGCGCGCCCAGCAGCTTGCGGGTATAGGGATGCTGCGGCGCGTCGAACACCTCGGCGAGCGTCCCCGCCTCGACGATCTCGCCATCCTTCATCACGCAGACCCGGTCGGCGATGCGCCGCACGATACCGAGGTCATGGGTGATGAACAGAAGGCCCATCCCCTCGTCGCGCTTGAGATTCGCCAGAAGCTCGAGAATCTGCGCCTGGATAGTCACGTCGAGCGCCGTGGTGGGTTCATCCGCGATCAGGATATCGGGCTTGTTGGCAAGCGCCATTGCGATCATCACCCGTTGCCGCTGCCCGCCCGACAATTGATGCGGGTAGGCCCCCAGACGGCTCGCCGCCTCGCGGATACCGACCCGCTCCAGCAGATCCACGATGCGCGCGCGCGCCGCCTCGCCGGTCAGCCCCTGGTGCAACTCCAGGCTCTCGCGCAACTGTTTCTCCAGCGTGTGCAGGGGGTTGAGGCTGGTCATCGGCTCCTGGAAGATGAAGCTGATATCGTTGCCGCGCACCTGCCGAAGGCGCCGCTCATCCGCGCCGATCATCTCCTGGCCATCATAGGTAACGCTGCCCGTCACCTCCGCCGATGACCCCAGGAGCGATACCGTGGACAGCGCGGTGACCGACTTGCCCGAGCCGCTCTCGCCCACGATCGCAACCGTCTCGCCCCGGTCCACCGAGAACGACACACCACGCACGGCGGGCACCACCTGCCCGTCCTGCCGGAACCCGACGCTCAGATCGCGAACCTCCAGCACGCTCATTGAAAGGTCTTTCTCGGATCGAACGCGTCGCGCACGCCCTCGAAGATGAAAACGAGCAGCGACAGCATTATTGCAAAGGCAAAGAACGCGGTGAACGCAAGCCACGGCGCCTGCAGGTTCTGCTTGGCCTGAAGCGTCAATTCACCAAGCGAGGGCGAAGACGACGGCAGCCCGAAGCCGAGGAAATCAAGCCCTGCCAAGAGCGAAATCGTCCCGGTGATGACAAAGGGCAGCATCGTCAGTGTCGCCACCATCGCGTTGGGCAGCATGTGGCGGAACATGATGGTGATGTTGCCCACCCCCAGCGCCTTGGCCGCGCGCACGTATTCGAGGTTGCGCGCGCGCAGGAACTCGGCGCGCACCACGCCCACCAGCGCCATCCAGCCGAACAGCACGGTGATGACCACCAATAGCCAGAAACTTCGCGGCAGGATCGCGAACAGGATGATGATGACGTATAGCTGCGGCGTGGAGGCCCATATCTCGATGATGCGCTGAAAGAACAGATCGGTCTTGCCCCCGAAATACCCCTGCACCGCTCCGGCAAAGATGCCGATGACCGAGGACAGGAACGTCACGATCAGCGTGAACATCACGGACAACCTGAAGCCATAGAGCACCCGCGCCAGCACGTCGCGCTTGGTGTCGTCGGTGCCCAGCCAGTTCTGCTCGTTGGGCGGCAGCGGCGCCGCGCCGTCGCGATCCACGATCGTATCGTAGCTATAGGGGATGGGCGGCCAGATCGACCAACCCTTTACGATCTCATCACCGCCGACAACGCCATCCTGCGCGTCCGCCATCACGCCCTCCGGGTCGTCGAAACAGGTATCGAGCCCGCCGCTCGCGATCAGGCACTGCACCTCCGGGTCACGATAGATCGCCTCGGTCCGAAAATCGCCGCCGAATGCCGTCTCGGGATAGAAACGAAAGATCGGCATGTAATACTCGCCGCGATACTGCACGAGAATCGGTTTGTCATTGGCCACGAACTCGGCACAGAGGGTGATCGCGAAGATCACCGAAAAGATCACCAGCGACCAGAACGCACGCCCGTTGCGCCGAAAATTCCGCCAGCGGCGCTGGTTGAGCGGCGACAGCCGGATCACCGTGCCCCTCCTTCATCTTGCCGGAAATATTCCGGGGGAGTCGCGCCAAAGGCGCGGCGGGGGCAGCGCCCCCATGATGCGCCACCCATCCTCAGCCCTCCCGCTTCTCGAAGTCGATGCGCGGGTCGACCAGCACATACATCAGGTCGCTCAGCAGGCCCACCAGAAGCCCGATGAGACCAAACAGGAACAGCGTGCCGAACATCACCGGGTAGTCGCGCCCCACCGCCGCCTCGAACCCGAGCCGTCCCAGCCCGTCGAGGCTAAAGATCGTCTCGATCAGCACCGATCCACCAAAGAAAACGCCGATGAACACGGCCGGGAACCCCGCGATCACGATCAGCATGGCGTTGCGGAACACGTGGCCATAGAGCACGCGTTTCTCGCTCAGCCCCTTGGCCCGTGCGGTCATGACGTAGTGTTTCTTGATCTCGTCGAGAAAGCTGTTCTTGGTCAGCAGCGTCAGCGTGGCAAAGGCCGAAATGGTCGAGGCAAGAACCGGTAGGAAGATGTGCCACAGGTAATCGACGATCTTGCCGAAGATACTCAGCTGTTCGAAATTGTCCGAGGTCAGGCCCCTGAGCGGGAAGAGTTGGAAATAGCTGCCCCCGGCAAACAACACCAGCAGCATGATCGCGAACAGGAAGGCCGGGATCGCGTAGGCCACGATGATGACGCCGGAGGTCCAGGTGTCGAACCGCGACCCGTCGCGCACCGCCTTGGCCACGCCCAGCGGGATCGACACGATATAGGCGATCAGGGTGGACCATAGCCCCAGCGAGATCGACACCGGCATCTTCTCGAGCACGAGGTCGAGCACCTCCACCTTGCGAAAATAGCTCTCGCCGAAATCGAAACGCATGTAGTTCCACATCATGTTGAAGAACCGCTCCAACGGCGGCTTGTCGAGGCCGAACTGTTCCTCCAGCTCGGCGATCAACTCGGGCGGCAGGCCGCGCGCGCCCAGATACTGGTCGTTGCCCCCGCCCGACAGGTCCTGCCCGGTATCGCTCCCTGACCCGGCGAAGCTCTCGAAAACGTCGCCCTGCCCCTGCATCTGCGCGATCATCTGCTCGACCGGGCCGCCGGGGACGAACTGCACCAGCGCGAAGTTGATCACCATGATGCCGAAAAGCGTCGGCACGATCAGCAACAGCCGCCGCAGGATATAGGCCCCCATCTCAGACGGCCCCCATGGCAACAACCGGCATCAAAGCGCGCCCGCGGCCCGCAGCGCTGCGGCCTTTTCCTCGTCATACCACCAGAAATCGAGCACACCGGTGGCGTAATCCGGCAACGGGTCGGGATGGGCATACTGATCCCAGTAGGCGACCCAGTTCTTGTCGAGATACCATGTCGGGATCATGAAGAACTCGTAGCGCAAGGCCCGGTCGAGCGCCATCAGCGCCACGTCCTGCTCTTCCTTTGAGGTCGATTCGAGCGCCTCGTCGATCAGCGCATCCACCAGCGGGCTGGCCAGCCCTGCCGGGTTGAACAGGCTGAATTCCGCCTCGCGCGAGCCATAACGCTGATGCAGGCCGGTACCTGCCTCAACGAAGGGGATATAGCTGTCAAAGACGATGTCATAGTCCCGGTCGCGCTCGCGGGCGGTGTATTGCGCGGCGTCGATCTTGTCGAAGCGCGCATCGACCCCCATGAGTTGCAGGTTCGAAACGAAGCTTTCGACCACCGCCGACATGGTGGCCGAGCCCGAGGCCGAGATCGGGATCTCGATGCTGAGCAATTCGCCCGTCGCATTGCGCCGCTTGCCATCGTCGCCCACTGGCCAACCCGCCTCGTCCAGGAGCCGCATCGCGCGGCGCAGGTTGCGCCGATCGTTAAGCCGGTCGGGATCGGAGGAATGCGCCCGCACCGCCGGTTCCGTCAGCATCTCGCCGGGCACCAGATCGCCCAGCGACTCCAGCAATTGCCGTTCGGCCCCCTCCGGCACGCCCTCGGCCTGCAAATGCGTGTCCTGCACAAAGGAATGCCGCTGCTTGAACAGACCATATTGCAGCGACTGGTTGGTCCATTCGAAATTGTAGCCCAGCGCGATGGCGCGGCGCACGCGCTTGTCCTTGAGCACCTCGCGCCCAAGGTTGAAGACGAAGCCCGCAGGCGTCGGCGGCAGCCCGTCGGGCAATTCGGCCTTGACGACATGGCCTTTCCTGACGGCCGGAAAATCGTAACCGGTGGCCCATGTCTTGGAATTTCCCTCGGGGCGGAAGGTGTAGATGCCCGCCTTGAACGCCTCGAAAGCGGCGTTGTCGTCGGCGAAGTACTCGATACGGATACGGTCGAAATTGTGACGGCCCTTGTTGATCGGCAGATGCCAGCCCCAGTAATCGGGATTGCGCGCATAGACGATATTGCGGTTTACCTCATAGCTCTCGACCTGGTAGGGGCCCGAGCCCGGCGCGGCCTCCAGCCGCGGCTCGTCCAGGCGCGCGCCCGTCTCCTCGTACCAGGTGCGCGGAAAGACCGGCGTGCCGCCCACCTGGTCGATGAGCGAGCGCCGCGAAATGCCCTCGGCGAACTCGAACCTCACCGTGTGATCGTCGAGCGCCTCGGCCCCCGGCACCCGCCGCCGCACCGCTTCGGCGTAAGAGCGCAGGCCCTGGTCGAGAAACAGGTTGTGCGAGAACACAACGTCATGCGCCGTCACCGGTGTGCCATCGGCAAAGCGCGCCTCGGGACGCATGTGAAAGATGACCCATGTCTTGCCGCGGTCGTATTCGAGGCTCTCGGCCAGCAGGCCATAGCCCTCGTTGTAACGATCCCCCGGCAGCGGTTCGCCGGTGGCCTCGGACCCGCCCAGCAGGCTTTCGTAGACCATCCAGGACAGCCGCCCGGCGCGACCCTTGCGTGAATACGGGTTCATCGAATCGAACGTGCCAGGGGCGTAGAGCGAAATCTCGCCTCCCTTGGGCGCGTCGGGGTTCACATAGTCGAAATGCGGGTAATCGGCTGGGTATTTCAGGTTGCCGAAGAAGGAATAGCCATGCGCGCGGATGATCTCTTCCTCGGCCGCGCGCGCCCGTCCTGGGCCGGTCAAATGCAGGGCACTCCCGGCCATCAACGCCCCGAGCCCCTTCAGGGCAAGGCGGCGACTGATCGGCGCGCCTGCGCGCGGCGGCATGATGTTCATGGTGTCCTCCTGTCGGTCCGCGCCGTTTCCCGCGCGTTTCAACGGCAAGCTAGGGGCCAGCCGCGCCGTGTTCAAGCGCAGAAGGGGCGCGCACATGCAAAGGGCCGCCGCCCTACCGGGCGGCGGCCCCGAATTCCAGGCACCCTGCCTCAGTTCGAGACGCTTTGAAGATAGCCGATCACATTGGCGCGGTCCTGTTCGTCCTTGAGGCCCGGATAGCCCATCCGGTTCCCCGGTGCGAACTCGCGCGGGTTCTCCAGCCATGCGCTCAGCTTTTCCACGGTCCAGTCGCCCTCGAGCCCCTTGAGCGTGTCGGAATAGCTGAACCCTTCGACACTGGCGATGTCCCGGTTCACGACATCGAAGAGGTGCGGGCCGACCTTGTTCTTGCCGTCCTCGACCGCATGACAGGCGGCGCAGCGGCGATAGACCTTCTCACCTGCGGCAACATCCGCGGAGGCGACCATCGCGGCAAAGCCGCTTTCGCCACCGGTTTCCTCGGTGGCAGCTTCTTCGGCAGCGGCCTCCTCGGCAGGTTCTTCCTCCGCAGGTGCCTCTTCGGCAGCAGCCTCATCAGCAGGCACTTCCTCCGCAGGCGCCTCTTCGGCGGCGACCTCCTCGGCAGGCGCTTCCTCCGCAGGTGCCTCTTCGGCGGCGGCCTCCTCGGCAGGCGCTTCTTCCGCAGGTGCCTCTTCGGCAGCGGCCTCCTCGGCCGGGGCTTCGATCGCAATATCGTCGCTACCATCGACCCCGTCGAGATACGCGATCACGTTGGCGCGATCTTTGGGCTTGCCCAGCCCGGCAAAGCCCATGCTCGTCCCGGGTGCGTAACCAGCGGGGTTCTCGAGAAAGGCAAAGAGGTTCTCTGCGGTCCAGACATCCGCAGCCTCGCTCAGCGCGCCAGAATAGCCGAACCCGTCAACGCTCCCCACATCGCGACTAACCACATCATACAGATGCGGGCCGACACCGTTGGCGCCATCCTCGACCTGGTGGCAGGCCTTGCACTTGTTGAAAACGCGCTCGCCCTTGCCGGCATCGGCCTCCGCAAACAGCGCCGCGAGATCGGGGCCCTCGTCCACGGGCTCTTCGCTGGCACCCTCGTCGCCGGTATCAATGACGTAGCCCTGCGCGTGATCCTCGCCGTGGCCGCCCCCCATCGAATAAATGCTCTCGGCTGCCCAGCCTCCCAGCAAGAAGACCAGAAGGGAGCCGCAAATCGCACCCGTGGCCTTTGTAAGTGTCATCGTGTCGAACATTGGCTCGCTTCCGTTAGATCTGTCGCTTGCGCGGGTATCTATCCGCTTCCCCTACCGCTTCGCAAGGTATAGTTTCCGCGACCAAACGCCCGACAGGGGCTTCAGGAGGGACAGGTTTTCAGGATGACCGACCGCATTGCCTTTCAGGGGGAGCCTGGTGCGTATTCGCATCAGGCCTGCCATGAGACCTATCCCGACATGGAGGTGCTGCCCTGCCGCACCTTCGAGGACACGATCGCGGCGGTGCGCGAGGGCACAGCACGCCTGGCGATGGTCCCGGTGGAAAATTCCACATTCGGGCGCGTGGCCGATATCCATCACCTGTTGCCCGAGTCCGGGCTGCACATCGTCGGCGAGGCCTTCGTGCGGGTGCACATCAACCTGCTCGCGCTGCCCGGCGTGCGGCTCGACCAGATCGAGAGCGCGATGAGCCATACCGTGCTTCTCGGCCAGTGCCGAGGCTTTCTCGAACGCCACGGCATCCACCGCGTGACCGGCGCCGACACCGCCGGATCAGCCCGGCAGGTCGCCGAGGAGGGCCGCCCGGAACTGGCAGCGCTGGCCAGCGAACTGGCGGGCCGGATTTACGGACTCGACGTGATCGCCCAGCACATCGAGGATCAGGACACCAACACCACGCGCTTTCTGGTGATGGCGCGCGAACCCGATTTCTCGCCACGCGGCGAGGACGGGATGATGACGACCTTCGTCTTTCAGGTGCGCAACCTTCCCGCCGCGCTCTACAAGGCGCTTGGTGGGTTCGCCACCAATGGCGTGAACATGACCAAGCTGGAAAGCTACATGATCAACGGGTCGTTCACGGCGACACAGTTCTACGCCGATATCGAGGGGCACCCGGACGATCCCGCCGTGGCCCGCGCGCTGGATGAGCTGGATTATTTCACCTCCGACATCACCATCCTCGGCGTCTATCCCGCCGATCCGCGGCGGCACGACGGCGTCTGATTCCAGACGCACGAAACCCGGCACCGGGCCGGGTTTCGCAACTCTTGAGGGATGGCGTCACACCAGGTGCGACGCCCGGCAGCGGACAAAATAGATGATGCCACCCAGAAGTGCCCCGATCACCCAGGCATAGCCCGAAAGCTGGCCAAGCGCAGGCACCCAGACCGTCGCCACCGAAAACACTGCCGCAATGGCAAAGGCGAAGAGCGCATTGCGGTTCCAGCCGCCGGTGTAGTGGTAGGTGCCGCCTTCCATATTATAGAGATCGTCGCGCTTCAGCGCCTCCTTGCGCAGCAGGTAGTAATCCACGATCATGATGCCGTAGATCGGGGCCAGCGTCGCGCCGAGCGTGTTGACGAAACCGCTGATGCCGAACTCGCTGATAAAACTGGTCCAGAACCCGCCGATCACGAGGGCAAAAACCGACGTGATGAGACCCGCCTTGCGAAACCCGATCTTCGACGGCGCAAGGCTCGCGATTCCGTTCACCGCCGGGATGAAATTGGCCACCAGGTTGATACCCACCGTCGCCGCGAAGAAGGTGATCGCGGCGATAACGCCCAAAAGCACGCTGTCGGTGCGCCCGACGATCTCGGTCGGGTTGATGATCTTTTCGCCATAGACAACCGCGGCACCCGCCGTGGTCAAAAGCGCCAGCGCCGAGAACAGGATCATGTTGAACGGCAGCCCCACGAGGTTGCCCACCACCATCGCGCGCTTGTCACGGGCATAGCGCGAGAAGTCGCTGAAGTTGATCATCACGGCCGCGAAATAGGCCACCATAGTGCCGATGATCGCGATGAAGCCGTTGAATTCCGTGGTCCAGGTCGCCTCTGGATTGGCAAAGATCGTCTGCGCCTGCGACAGAAGCTGGCCGTCGGATTTCACCCACAACACCGCCAGAAGGCCCATCATCACCAGGTAGACGAAAGGCCCGGCAATGTTGAGAAAGGTCTCGACCCAGTTCATTCCGCGCCAGAAAATGACAATGTGAAACGCCCAGACCAGCAGAAACGAGAGCCAGTCGATGCCCGTCAGGCCCAGCACTTCGGCCCCGCCGGTGACGCCCGTCACGGACCGTATCAGCAGCGCCAGCGCGGTCGAGGCGAAATAGACCTGCACGCCGTACCAGAACACCGCCACCGTGGAGCGCAGCACAGCCGGAAGCATCGCCCCCGCCGTGCCCATGCTGGCGCGCGCGAAGACCGGATAGGGAATGCCGTATCTCTCGCCCGCGGCGCCCGAGAGGTTGACGAGGAACATCACGAAAAGCCCCGCGCAGATGAGCGCGGCAAAGGCGGTCCAGCCGCTCACCCCGTAGGAGATGAACAGCGACGCCACCAGCGAATAGCCAAATAGCGATTGGATATCGTTCGCCCAGACGTTGAAAATGGCGAACCAGCTCCAGGTTTTGTCCTCTGGCGCCACGGGATCGAGCGTGTCGTCGGCCCCCTGTGCCACCTGTCCGTCGAGTGTCATGGTCTGCATGTCTTAACTCCCTGATAAGGCCGCGCGCGGCGATGTGGATGGTTGTGTCCTTTGGAATCCCGCCGTGATCGCACCTGTTATATTGCATCTGAAATGTTAGATGTTATGTTAGCAATTGATAATATGTGAATCGCGGAAGGACTTTCAAAAATTGCAAGACAATGACGTCGCCACCTTCGAGTCCTCGCCGCGCGGGACCGCGGCAGAGGGCCTGACCGAGCGGGCCCACCAGGCCCTGCTCGCGCGGTTGCGTGATGGGCGACTGTCGAGTGGCAGCTTCCTGTCCATGCCGATGCTGGTCGAAGAGCTCGGCCTGCCGATGGCCGCCACGCGCGAGGCCGTCAAGCGTGCCGAGGCGAGCGGACTGCTCACCATCCTGCCCAAGCGCGGGATCACGGTGATGGATGCCGGGCCCGAGACGACGCGCGAATGCCTGGAGTTGCGCGCCATGTTCGATTGCGAGGGCGCGCGGCGCATCATCGAGACTGGCGCCCCCTTCCCTCTCGCCGCGCTGCGCACGGCGCATGAGCACCTGCGCGACGAGGCGGCGGCAGCGATGACCGCCGATCTGCCGGGGCGCGCGATCCGTACCGACCTGTCACTGCACGACGCGCTGGCCGCCGGGCTCGGCTCTGCCCTCGCCCGCAGGCTCTATGCCGAGAACCGCGACCGGATCGCGGTGATCCAGAACACGCGGCCCTTTCTCGCCGACCGGGTCGCCTCTGCCATGCGCGAGCATCTCGCGATCCTCGACGCGATCGACGCCGCCGACACGGCCCGCGCGGCGCACGAAATCCGCGAGCACCTGCGCCACACGCTGCGCTGGTGGGGTATCTATCCCGAGTGACCCGTCCGCTCAGGCGGTGCGCTTGTGGCGATTCTCGACGTCCATCGCGTATTCCGCGAGCCGCAGGTTGAACCGCTTGGACAGGTTGCCCTTCGCCAGCTTCATGGACTGGATCATCAGTCGACCCGCCAGGTTGCGCGGCGTAATGCCCAGATCAACGCTGAGCCGCGTGCGGGCGCGCGACAAAGAAACGAGTTCGACCCGCATCAGCGCTTCAACTGTGGCCGCCTCGGCCCCGAGAACGATCCCGTTTGGCGGATCGAGCTCGCATAGTCGCAGAGAAAGGTCGCGCATCCGTCCTCGCAGCTTGAACCGCGACTGCCATGTCATGCCGACACCCGGCTCCGCCATCGTATCGGTGCGCTGCACGTCCGCGCCGCGACGCATGGCCCCGCGCTCGAACCGCTTGAAATCCGTGATTTCGGCAAACACCTGATCGATCGGTGCCTCGATGTCTTCCCTGCCTTTGAACTGCATTCTCACCCTGCCCTTGACGCGCCTGCCGTTACCGTGCGCCGCGTGACAGTCTCGCTTCAATCGAGCCTGTCGGCAAGCCAGTTCTTGAGCAGGAAATGCGCCACCGCGCCCTCGCGGGCGGGCAACACCTGCGGGTGCTCTCCGGCAAAGGCGGCCAGCATTTCCTCGCGGCTCATCCAGCGCGCGTCCGCGATCTCGTAGGGGTCGATGGCAATCTCGCGGCTCAGGGCCTCTCCGCGACAGCCCAGCATCAGCGACGCCGGGAATGGCCACGGCTGGCTGGCAAGATAGTCCACCCTCCCCACGCGCACGCCCGCCTCCTCCCAGACTTCGCGGCGCACCGCGGCCTCGACCGTCTCGCCGGGTTCGATAAACCCCGCAAGCAGCGAATACATCCCCTCCGGCCAGCCGGGCGACCGCCCCATCAGCACGGCATTACCAAGGGTCACCAGCATGATCGCCACCGGGTCGGTGCGCGGAAAATGCTGCGCGCCGCAATCATCGCAAGCCCGCTGCCAGCCCGCCCGGATCATTCGGCTCTTCGCACCGCAACGGGCGCAATGGCGATGGCTTTCGTGCCAGCCGAAGATCGCCTTGGCGGTGGCCGCGATCTCGGCGTCGCGCGGCGAGAGCCGGGACATCACGCGGCGCAATTCGGCAAACACAGTGCCTTCGGGCAGGTCGGGATGCACCTGCTCCGTGGCGTCGAGAAAACTGTCGAGCTGTTCCGGATCGAGGCCCGGCGGCACCCATGCCGAGATGTCGAAGGCAAAGAGCGGCTCACCGCCGTCGTCGCGCCCAATCAGGATCGGCGGCACCTTGTAGCGCGCCAGCACCGGATGATCGCAGCGCAGCAGCGCCAGCCCATCGCGCCCCTCGCCCGCCAGCAGCGGCTTGCCGCGCCACAGCACCGCAGCCTGCGCACGGCCAGCCGCCAACGCCGCGTCGAGCGTGGCGCTGTCCCCGCGCAGATCATCCGCCCGATCAAACCCCGAGCCGCCGAATGTCACATCTTCCGCGCACCGCATCCCTGCCTCCTTCGCCCCGGCCCCTTACTGTCACCGGCAAGGGCCGGGGGGCAAGCCGGGAGATCACGCGTGCACACGAATCCGAGAAGATCAACGAATTCAATCTTTGCGGTATTGTGCCGCCATTTACACACCATAAGATAAAACAAGCATCATCCGTGCTACGCAGAGGCTCGGCACACCCGTTTATTCTTCCAACGAGACGTTCGCATTGTTCCAACCGCTCACAGCCCCCGACCCACAAATCCAGGGCCACCCCGAGACCACGCTGCGGATTCTCGCCACCTCGGACGTACACGGCCACCTCCTGCCATACGATTATTTCAATGGCAAAACGGATGCCGGACAAGGCCTCGCTCGGCTGGCGACACTCGTCCATCGGGCGCGGGCCGAGATGGGCGAGGACAATTGCCTATTGCTCGACAACGGCGATTTCCTGCAAGGCACGGCACTCACCGACCTGACCGCCCGGCCCGGACATGGCTGGCGCGGGCACCACCCCGTGGTCCGCGCCATGAACCACATGCACTATGACGCCGCGACGCTCGGCAATCACGAATTCAACTTCGGCATCGACTGGCTCGAAACCACCCTGACGCAGGCCCGGTTTCCGGTGATCTGCGCCAATGCCGTGCGCGCCCTCGGGGCCACGCCGCGGCACGACACCCCGTTCCTGCCACCCTTCACCATCCTGCACCGCACCCTGCAAGACCGCGACGGGATCGCGCGCAACCTGCGCATCGGGGTGATCGGCCTCACCCCACCGCAGGCCACCACTTGGGATCACGGCCATCTCGCGGGGCGACTGGCGCTGCGCGACATGGTCGAGACCGCCCGCTCCTGGCTCCCCGCGATCCGGCGCGCCGGGGCCGACGTGGTGATCGCGCTCGCCCATACCGGGATCGACGCAGGGCCAGACCGGCCGATGATGGAGAACGCGGCGCTGGCGCTGGCGCGCCTGCCCGGCCTCGACGCGCTTATCGCCGGACACAGCCACCGCCGCTTTCCCGACCCCGGCCACCGGGGAACGCCCGGCGCCGATATCGGGGCCGGCACGCTGCACGGCACGCCTTGCGTCAAACCCGGATTTGCCGCCTCGCATCTCGGGATGATCGACCTGCACCTCGCGCACACCCGCGATGGCTGGCACGTCACCGGGCACCGCACCACACTGCACGCCGCCAGCACGGTCGCGCCCTGCCCTCAACTCGGGCGAAGCCTGGCGCGCGCCCATGCCCATACGCTGCGGTTGACTCGCCGCCCCCTCGGTGAAAGCCGCGCGCCGCTGCACAGTTATCTCGCGCTTGCGCGCGACGATCCCGGCCTCGCGCTTGTCAACGCCGCCCAGCGCGCCGCCCTCGTCGCCGCGCTCAAGGGCACCGCCCATGCCGGGCTACCGGTCCTGTCGGCCTCGGCTCCGTTCAAGACCGGCGGACGCGGCGGCCCGGGCCACTATACCGATATTCCCGCAGGCCCCTTGCGCCTGCGCCATCTCGCCGATCTCTACGGCTTTCCCAACACGCTTTGCGGCCTGTGTGTCACCGGGGCCATGCTGCGCGACTGGCTCGAACGCGCGGCGATCTGCTTCAACCGGATCTCGCCGGGGGTGGCAGATCAGCCGCTCCGGAATGCGAATGTCCCGGGCCATGTGTTCGACGTGATCGACGGGCTTGGCTACACCATAGACCTCGCGGCGCCGGCGCGCTACGACCTCTCGGGCACGCTCATCGCCCCCAACGCACGGCGCATCCGCGACCTGACCCATGACGGTCACCCGGTGCGCGACGCGGATCGCTTCGTCATCGCCACCAATTCCTACCGCGCATGGGGCGGCGGCCCATTCGAGGCAATGGCCGGGCACGCGCTCGTTCACAGCGCCGAGCGTCCCATCCGCGAGATCCTCGCGGACCATGTCGCCGCGACCGGCGTTGTCGCGCCCGCGCCACGGAAAACGTGGCGCTTCGCCCCCATGCCGCCGGATACCTCGGTCCTGTTCGTCACCGGCCCGGGGCTGCGCGCCTATCCTTCCGATATCGCCGCGCTCGGTGCCGAGGAGACCGGAGTGGATGACAGGGGATTCCTGAACCTGCGCCTGCCGCTCGACAGCACGCACACCCTTGCGAATCCGCGCGCGCACGACTATATCCGGGATCGAGAGGTTGGCGCGGGCAGGCACCTCGCCAACCCGGTCAGATCCGGAAGGAAGCAGCCGTAACGAGCCTCGCTTGGGTCGTTGTCAGCCTCTCACCCTTTTCCCTCAGCACCAGCCTTGGCCCAGGCCAACTGCGCCTCCGTCTCGACCGCGCAGGGCCGTACCGCGCGCAGCCGGGCCAAGGCCGCCCCCGGTGTCTCGCCCGCCTCCACCATGAGCCGCAGCACCG
>MRWG01000418.1_pt1 | contig 52630 bp, 51 predicted proteins | sample 1013341 | NCBI WGS metagenome assembly MRWG01 (sample SAMN06117577, study PRJNA244670) | biofilm metagenome | biome: Water; feature: Cathode Biofilm; material: Biofilm; isolation source: microbial consortium enriched at the cathode of a solar microbial fuel cell | place: USA: District of Columbia ... | reverse complement strand
CGGTATCGGCTGGAGCCTTCTGCTTCGCACCGCCAGCGGTCTTCGCCTTTTGGGCTGAAAGGTCTGCGCGAAGTTTCTTGTTTTCCTGCATGAGGCGCGAAATGCGTGTCTGCAATGTCTCTCGCTCGTCATTAAAGTCTTGCGCTGGGAAGCCTTGCGCCCGGAAGTCTTGCGCCGGCGCGCTTCTGCGCACGCCGCCTTCGCTCAGAACCGTTCCAAGCTGCAGCGATTTGTCGGCCAGTTCACGCGCGAGCCGGTCGCGCTCTTCTTCTGCTTCGCGAAGCCGCCGGGCGGCCTGCGTGGAGAGGCTTTCCGTGCTGGCGTTCGTAATGTCCTGACGCAGCCGCGCGATTTCACCCTCGCGGCGCTCCAGCTTTTCCTCAAGCTCGTAGAGAACCCGCATCTGGCCCTCGAGCTTCTTCTGCAGATCGGCGTTGCGCTTCTCGGCAACCTTGAGCCCGGCCTCGGCCTGATCGCGCGCCGTCTCCGCGTCGCGCGCTTCGCGGATCGCTTCCTTGCGTTCCCGGCGAAGCAAGGCCAGATCGCCCTCGACCTTGCGCAGCTCGGTTTCGCGCGCAACGAGTTCGATCTGCCGGCTGCTGGCAAGCAGCCGCTCTTCCTCATAGGTGTCGTTGAGCTGAAGCAGCCCCGCACTGCGCGTCTCGAGCTCGGCAAGCGTCTCATCGAGCCTTGCTTCCAGCGAGGCAATCGCTTCGGCCTTCTCATCAAGCGCCTTGGCCTGCCGCTCAACCTCCCCCTTCAGCCGGGCGATCAGCCGTTCCTGGGCAGCCCGCTCTTCGGAAAGGCGGCGCGCCTCTTCACTCATGCGGGAGAGTTCGACCAGTTGCGCGGACGTCTTGTGGTTGAGATTTTCGATGTTCATCTCGAGCCGGCGCGCAGCCATGGCGTGGCTTGCGCGCAGCCTGTCCTTCTCCGCCTCCAGCTCATTGGCCGAAAGCGGCATGCTGGCTTCAATGCGCTTGGTCGTGAGACGCACAGCACGACGCCAGAGGATCGGCGCCAGCAGAAGAGCCACAAACCCCGCTATGAAGAAGCCCAGAAGAAGGAGCAGTATGGTCTTGATCACCGCATGAAACCCATGTCGTCGTGAAAGCCACAGCGATTTGCCGCTTGCAGCCGGTTCCTTGGGTCACGCAAAAAGGCGTCCACGTCAAGCTGATAGGCGCGCCTGCACGGCCCAAAGACGGAAAGAGCGGCGCATCGCATCTGCGCGGCGCCGCTCCCGAATGGTCTGACGTCTGGTCTGGATCAGAAGGGATTCCAGGTCGGACGCGGGGTCAGCTTCAGATAGCCGAGATTGACGCCCAGACGCGCGCCGACACCGGTACGGATCGGAACCAGAACCATATTGTCGTTGGTCAGCGCGTTGAAACCGAGACCCGCAACCAGATAGGCCGAGCCCGCAACGCCGCCGAAACGACGGTAAAGATCGTTCACCGAGTTCAGATTGTAGACCAGGATCATCACGCGCGATCCCTGGCCGCCATAGTCCCAGCCGATGGAAGGCCCCTGCCAGAAGACCTTATGGTCACCGGCATTCTTGGTGTAGAGCATGCCCTCGCCATAGGTGAGGCCGCCGATGAAAGCGCCAGACCCTTCTTCGCCGAGAACATAGCCGTTCGGCAGGCCGTAATTGGAAAAGATCCGCTCGACCACGGCGGCAAGACCGCCGGTCGTCGCGCCGAAGAAGCCGTGACCGGCCTCAACGATCTCTCCTGCCGAGTAGGTATTGTTGGCGCGCGCCGCGTTCGTCGTCAAAGACAAGGCGCCAAGGCCGACCGCACAAACAATCAACGCGGCCTGGATGAGCCGCGTCCAGTCAAAAAGCCTTGCAGGCATTGTTCATTCTCCATCAATGAGTGGCTGTCAGAGACCGCCCCGTCATCGCCCCGCACAGAGCCACAACTGCTTAAAACTAGGCTCCGAATCTTTTCTAATTGTTAACCTCACATCAAAGATGCTTGGCAAAGGTTCTTCAGACCCCGAAAAACCAGCCACGGCAGCCGGATCTGTTTGCGATCAGAGCCAAACTGTTGCCGGTTTTAACGGGCCTGTGTAACCAGAAATCGTGCGTTTCATGATCTGATTCGGTCAGGGACTGGAGCCTGCGCAAAGTCAGAACCAATGGATTGCCGTGCGGCCGTTCGGGCGCACAAAGGACAGTCCGAACCATTAACGAAGCATCGGAATAGCCCGAAAACCGGTTTCCACTTTTCGGACCGATGCTCTGGAGCAGAGACCGGCCAGCCCCGTGGCGAAAGCAGACGGAAAAGGCCCGATTGGCAACAACGTCTGGAGGACAGATGCCCGTGTCCGAACTTTTCTCGCTGAGCGCCCCCGATCTGGCAGCTCTTCTGTGCAGCCGCGTTTGCCACGACATCATTTCTCCGGTGGGCGCCATCAACAATGGCCTCGAATTACTGGATGAAGGCGGTGCCGACGAAGACGCGATGAACCTGATCCGCGCAAGCGCGGTCAACGCATCGGCGCGTCTCCAGTTCGCCCGCATCGCCTTCGGCGCAGCCGGTTCGGCCGGCATGCAGATCGACACGGGCGACGCCCAGACGGTCGCGGCTGCCTTCATCAACAATGAGAAGCCCGAACTCGAATGGCACGGCGTGCGCGCCCTTCTGCCCAAGAACCAGGTCAAGCTGCTGCTCAACCTGCTTCTGGTCGCCAATGCAGCGATCCCGCGCGGCGGCAGGCTGCGGGTCTATCTGGAAGACACCGACACCAATGCGCATTTCGTGATCAAGGCTGAAGGCCCGATGCTGCGCGTCCCGCCGAAGTTCCTCGAACTGCACTCGGGATCGAAGCCGGACGAGCCCGTCGACGCCCACAGCGTGCAGTTCTATTACACGCTGCTTCTGGCCAAAGAGACCGGCATGAACGTGAACATTCGCGCCACGGCGGATGAGATCATTCTCTCTGCGGCGAAATAGAGAAGATTAACCATACCTCTTTGCCGCAGCTTTACCTGCAGCGGGCCATAGTCCTTTCTGTCGTCTAATCAGCGGCACCGGCTTTGCATGAAAGGACATGAAAATGGCTCGCTGCCTGATCGTTGACGATTCCAGTGTGATCCGGAAAGTCGCCAAGCGCATTCTGACGAGTGCGGACATGATGGTGACCGAAGCCGCAACCGGGCAGGAAGCGATCAATCTTTCTGCACACGACATGGCCGACATCATCATCGTCGACAGCTCGCTGCCGGACATGGCTTCCAGCGAACTGGTCAGACAGCTGATGGCGCTGCCAGCCGAATTCAAGCCCTACATCCTTCTGTGCCTTGCCGAGCTCGATCTGGGCGCGATCATGCGCGCCAAGCGCGCCGGCGCAAAGGGCTACATGCTCAAGCCCTTCACCCGGACCCAGCTTCTGGAGCAGTTCCGCGAATTCCAGTCGGCCGCCTGAGAGCGCCCTCCGGCAGATGAGGCATGTTCTTGCGAGGCATGTCCTGGCGCCCTGTGGGCGACGCCCCTGCCCGGAATTTCCGAAAACGAGTACGCAACAAGAAAAACCCGGCCTCGCGGCCGGGTTTTGCGCGTTCCAAGGGGATTTGAAGCGGATCAGGCGCTTTCGCGGACTTCCTCGGGTTCACGCAGCACATAGCCACGGCCCCAGACCGTCTCGATGAAGTTCTGCCCGCCGGACGCTGCATCCAGCTTCTTGCGAAGCTTGCAGATGAACACGTCGATGATCTTCAGTTCCGGCTCATCCATGCCACCATAGAGGTGGTTCAGGAACATTTCCTTGGTGAGCGTCGTTCCCTTGCGGAGCGAAAGCAGCTCCAGCATCTGGTATTCCTTGCCGGTCAGGTGAACGCGCTGACCACCAACCTCGACCGTCTTGGCGTCGAGATTGACGATGAGATCGCCCGTGGTGATGACCGACTGCGCATGCCCCTTGGAGCGACGCACAATTGCGTGAATACGCGCAACCAGCTCGTCCTTGTGGAACGGCTTGGTCATGTAATCGTCCGCGCCGAAGCCCAGGCCGCGCACCTTGTCCTCAATGCCGGCCATGCCGGACAGAATGAGAATAGGCGTCTTGACCTTGGAAAGGCGCAACGTCCGCAGGACCTCATAACCGGACATATCCGGCAGATTAAGGTCGAGCAGAATAATATCGTAGTCATAGAGCTTGCCGAGATCGACGCCCTCTTCACCGAGGTCCGTCGTATAGACATTGAAGCTCTCAGACTTGAGCATCAACTCAATGCTCTGTGCCGTGGCACTGTCGTCTTCAATCAGCAGAACGCGCATCTTTATCCCCTTCTCGCCGCCGACCCGGCCTGGCAGGCACCCGGCACCGAAGCAATGATTGCCTGAATCGGAGGCTGCCAGTTAATGGTTAACAAAATCTAATTCGTTCTGGCAAGCGCCAGAATCCCCTTTTAGCTTTTGAAGGCACCGGTTTGATTCCAATGGTGAAATTTCCGCTCCTGGACAACGCAAATTGCATTAGAAATTTACGCTAACCGACTCTCCAAGCAATCAAATTACGGCTCCTCACGCACAATCTTTACCGCGCCTTAAGCCATCACCCATATGATTAACAATGCCCGTAAACGAATGGTTACCGGGAAAGCTAAATCTTAGGATTTTGTTTCCTAAGTGCGTTTAGCATTTGTATTCCGACCCGGCGTAAAAGGGACGGACAGCCGCCGCGAGGCGCTGGTGTGTGCGTATTGTGGGAGTAACGAGCATGAAGCCGCGTGAAAATCTCGTCCGTCTGAAGCAGTTTCAGGTTAATGAGAAGCGGCGCCGGATGGCGCAGCTGGATACGATGATCGCAGAATTCGACCGCATGGCGGCGGAACTGGATGCACAGATCGTCTCCGAGGAAACGAAGGCGGGCATTACCGACCTCAATCACTTCGCCTACCCGACCTTCGCAAAGGCCGCTCGCCTGCGCCGCGACAATCTGCGCACCTCCCAGGCTGAACTGGTCGAGCAGCGCAAGAGCGCCGAAGCAGAGCTGAACGAGGCTGAAGCCGAGCTCGCCAAGGCCGAAGCGCTTGAAAACCGCACCCGCCCGGATGCCGCGCCCTCGCGCGCGATGACCGGCTAGACCTTTACGCTCACGCCACACCGCATTCTGCACGAGGCGGCAGGGTTATCCCCTGCCGTTTTTTTTTGCGTTCAGCGTTCAGGAATCCACAGACTGAAACCCGGAACGCAAAAAGGCCGGCGACGAGCGCCGGCCCTTTTTACGGTTTTGACTGGAAGTCGGCCCGCCCCTTCTAGCGAAGAGAAGCGCTCCGAAAGCCGATCAATGCCTGTATTGCTGGATCCGCGTCGTGCGCAGACCTGCAAGGCCATGATCCTCGATAGAAGCCTGCCATGAGAGGAACTCCTCCACCGTCAGACGATAGCGCTGACAAGCTTCCTCAAGGCTCAAAAGCCCGCCGCGTACTGCGGCAACCACTTCCGCCTTGCGACGGATAACCCACCTGCGCGTATTGCTCGGAGGCAAGTCCGCAACAGTCAGCGGGCTGCCATCCGGGCCGATGACATATTTTACGCGTGGTCGAACCATTTCGGTCATAGTACTCTCTACCTGAACTCAAGACCCGTTTCACAAGCTAGTGCGCCGGCTTTAAAATTTGCCTAAGCACATGGTAAGCATACGGTAACGGACATGAATCCCGCGTTAGGGATTTGCCTGAGATTTGTTTCAAATTGCGCCGGAAACGCTCCAGACCCCTTGGAAAAGCTGGGGTTTGCAGGCAAAAGGGGCGTTAACCTATCAGGGTGGCGGTGGCCCGATCCTTGACCTATATTCGCCGCATTGGCATGTAATCGGCCACGATAAAGACAAAGAAGACCTAGCGAATGAACAGCCTCGACCTGCCCGGACGCCCGCAGGACTGCCGAATCGTGGTGGCGATGTCGGGCGGCGTAGACTCCTCCGTTGTTGCCGGCATTCTTGCGAAACAAGGCTACGACGTGGTTGGCGTCACCCTTCAGCTTTACGATCATGGCGAGGCGGCTCACCGCCCCGGATCATGCTGCGCGGGCCAGGACATCGACGATGCGCGCCGCGTTTCCGAGACGCTTGGCATTCCGCATTACGTGCTGAATTACGAGCAGCGCTTCCGCGAGGCCGTGATCGATCCGTTTGCGCAGAGCTATGTGGCCGGTGAAACACCGATCCCCTGCGTCTCGTGCAACCAGACCGTCAAGTTCGCCGATCTTCTGGAAACCGCCCGCGAGCTTGGCGCGGATGCGCTGGCCACCGGCCACTATATCCGCAGCCGCGCCAATGGCGCTCACCGCGCGCTCACGCGCCCCGTGGATGCCGAGCGCGATCAGAGCTACTTCCTGTTCGCCACCACGCAGGAGCAGATCGACTATCTGCGCTTCCCGCTGGGCGGGCTCTCCAAGCCCGAGGTTCGCGCCATCGCCGAAGAGATGGGCCTGAGCGTCGCCACCAAGCAGGACAGCCAGGACATCTGCTTCGTGCCACGCGGCAAATATTCCGACATCATCAGCAAGCTGAAGCCGGAAGCCGCCACACCGGGCGAGATCGTGCATCTGGACGGGCGCAGGCTCGGCCGCCATGACGGCGTGATGCATTACACGATCGGCCAGCGCCGCGGCATCGGCGTCGCGACCGGCGAACCGCTCTATGTGGTGCATCTGGACGCAGAGAATGCGCGCGTGATTGTCGGCCCGCGCGAGGCGCTCGAGACGCACAAGGTTTTCCTGCGCCAGGTGAACTGGCTGGGCGACGGACCGCTTGGCGAGCTCCCCAGGGGCGGCATGGAAGTGTTTGCGAAGGTTCGCTCCACGCGGCCGCCCCGCCCTGCGGTGCTTCACCATGAAGACGGCGTCACCTGGGTCGAACTGACGGAGGGCGAAGCCGGTGTCGCACCGGGCCAAGCCTGCGTGCTCTACTCGGACGACGGCAATGAGGCCCGCGTCTATGGCGGCGGCTTCATCGAGCGCTCCGAGCGCGGCACCGAAGCCGAAGCGCAGCTCACGCGCCTCTCGACCATGGCTGGTCAGGGCGCGTAGAGCGCCCTGCGCCGCACTTCACGCCAAACCAGCCTGCATTTTTCTGAAATCAGCAGCGCACACGCGCCCGCACGGGCGCGTGATTGATCACTATCGCGCCTGAAAGGCAGCGCCCGTCAGCCGTGGGTGACGGAGCCTGCCGTGAGAATGCGCAGAACCTCGATTGCCTCTTCACCGGTGGTGCGAGGCTCCTTGCGGGTCTCAATACAATCGATGAAATGCTGCAGCTCACGCGTGAGCGGCATTCCCTCTTCCACGTCCACATAGGTCGGTTCATTGGTCGTGAACGCCCAGTGACCGCTGTCATGCCAGACCGCATGCCGATAGACGGCAAGCTTGCGCCCCCATGGCTCGACATCGTCGAACACGGCCATCGCCTTGTCGCCGACCACCGTCAGGCGGCGTTCGCGATAGGGGTTGAGGCGCGAGGTGAACAAATGGCTGCGCAGACCGCCGGGAAAGCGCATGTGCAGATGCGCGAAGTCGCTCAGGTGGTCGAGCAGCGCCGCGCCCTCGCCGCGCACCTCTTCCGGCGCAACGCCGGTCAGCGCGAGAATCATCGAGAGATCATGCGGCGCCAGATCCCACAGGGCGTCATTCTCGGTGTGAAACTTGCCAAGGCCGAGACGATGCGAATGAATATAGCGGATTTCGCCGAGATCGCCCTTGTCGATCAGCTCCTTGAGCTTCTCGAAAGCCGGGTGGAAGCGCAGCACATGACCCACCATGATGATGCGCCCGGTCTCGCGCGCAACGCCGACCGCGCGCTTGGCGTCATCGACGGTCAGCGCGATCGGCTTTTCCACAAGAACGTCCTTGCCGGCCTGCATGGCGCGGATGGCATATTCGGCGTGGTACTGCGGCGGCAGGGCCAGAACGATTGCATCGATATCGTCGTGCTCGAAGAGCGCCTCCGGGGAGATTGCGACGCAATCATGCTCACTGGCAAAGCCCTCGGCCCGCGCCTCATTGGCGTCGGAGACGGCTGCCAGCACTCCAAGAGACTTAAGCGTGCGAATGTGGTTTGAGCCCCAATAGCCACATCCGAGTACTGCAATACGCGGTTTCATCAAATCCTTCGCCCGAGATTTTGGCGCTGAAAACACATACAGACGCCGCACCCGCGACTCAACCCTGCCAGGGAAAACCCGGCCCTTTCTTAAGGGAATTCGACAGCCACGACAAATTCCCCCAAGAAACGAAGAACCCCGCTTGACAGGGCAGACACAGCCACCTTATATCCGCGCGTCTTCTTGAGGCAACGGACTCGCAGCCGACGCAGCTGTTTTTGTCCTCGGTTGGCGGAGTAGCTCAGTCGGTTAGAGCAGAGGAATCATAATCCTTGTGTCGGGGGTTCGAATCCCTCCTCCGCTACCATTCCAAACAAGCAAGCAATATTGACGAGCTTTATGGAACAGAATTCCCTTGGGCTCTGGAACCTCGCGCACATGTGGGCGCAGGATCCCATCACTTGCGGTTCTGGGGAGACGTTTGGGCATTCTTACGGTTTATCTGGGGCTGTTCCTCAGCGCCTTTGCAGCGGCCACTCTGTTTCCGATGCAGTCAGAGGCTGCTCTTGTCGGCCTGCTACTCACCGATTCCCACGCGGTCTGGGCACTGGTGGCTGCGGCAAGCTTCGGCAATGTGGCGGGATCGTTCGTTAACTGGGTGCTCGGACGCAGCATCGAGCGATTCCGCGACAAGCGATGGTTTCCAGTATCCGAAAAAGCGCTTCAGCGTGCGCAGCGATGGTATCGTCGATACGGAAGATGGTCTCTGCTGTTGAGCTGGATGCCGATCATCGGAGATCCACTGACGCTGGCCGCTGGAATAATGAAAGAGCCGCTGTCTGTGTTCCTCGTGCTTGTCCCCATTGCTAAAACTGGACGATATCTGGCGCTCACCGCAGCGACAATGAATCTCATGTAACTTCCGCTCCCGGTCCCTGGCGAATGCCCGAACTCAGGCATTTTGCCGCTCGAACCCGGATGAGCTGAACAGATTGGCGCATCGCCGCAGGTTCGGGTCCCGAGAGGTCATGCGTCAGCTCGATCCAGTCGATCCAGTCAATCCCGTTTGCACGCTGAAGCTCGCGCACATAGGCAATGACAGCGCTCAGATCGGCATCGGCGAGCCCCGGCTGAAGAGGCATGTTTCCAAACTTCCAGTGATGCGCCCGCACACCATTCTTGACGGCGAGTTCAAACGCCTCGTCTCCATGATGTGATGGCTCATAAATTCGGTGAACCAGCGGCGGGCCGGCATCACTTCCAGCGGCATTGGCCCCATGGCAGGCAGCGCAGGTCGAGTTGAACGCCCTTTGCCCCATAAGCGCGGCCCCTGAAAAGGTATCCGGGAGGGTGACGTTCACCACCGTTTACGTTGTCGTGGCGGACCCGCCCGGATCGCCGCGTCCCCAGATCGTAGCGGCACCGACACCGGCTGCGAGCACCGCCAATAAGACCGTGTTTCTCTTGTTCATTGGACGTCCTTCATTTGAATGCCAGGACCGACGACAGGGCCATGCCACGGACAGATTGCGGCTTTATCGCGTGTCCGGTCGAATGGTTCATCCAGAGCCGCCTGTTTTAAAAAAAGCCACGGGACACTCCCCGTGGCTATCGCGATCAACCATCAGGTTGAAACGTCACTCTGGCAGCCGCCACCTGAAGCCGCTGCGCCATATGTGGCAGGCTTCATCATGCTATGGAGCCGGCAGGCGACCATTTGCTGACGGCCCGCCGGGTGCGGTTCATGAGGCACTCACGCGGTCACCCTGAACTCGGTCATCATGCCCGACTCGAGATGAGGCATGTGATGGCAATGCAGCATCCAGTTCGCGGCCTCCCCCGCATCCAGAGCCACTGTGACCATGGACATTGGTGGCACATAGACCGTATCGCGCCGCGCGCCCGAAAAGCGGCGGTTGTTGATGCCAACAACCTGGAAGGCATGACCATGCAAATGCATCGGATGACCCATCATCGACATGTTGTGGAACATTAGTTCCACTCGTTGACCGCTGGTCGCCTGTATCGGCCGATGCCTGCCCCAGGTAGCGCCATCGATGGTCCAGACATAGGGCTGCATGGAACCGCCAAGCATAACCATATGGGTGCGATCCGCCTCACGGGCCGGCAATGTGTCGATGGCCCGCAGACGGGCTTCCTGTCCCAGATCGATATCGAAGGCAGGGGCCTCCGTTTCCGCCAGAGAGCTTATCTTTTTGACGGCGGCACCCGATGTTGCAAGCACGATGCCGGTGCGCTCGCGCGCGCCCTCTCTGCGTGCGAGAACAGGCCACGCACCGCCCTCATTCGGCAGATCGATTTCAATGTCGAGCCGCTGGCCCATGGCCACGCCGAAGCGGGAGCCCGCGACCGGCTGCACCTCATGTCCATCCACCGCAACGAGCCGCCCCTCGACCGCACCCGTGTCGATCCAGAAAACGGTGGCAGATGCTCCATTGATGATGCGGAGCCGCACGCGACCGCCCTTTTCCACCTGAACAATTTCAGGATCGGACAGGGTGCGGTCGTTGGCGAGATAGGCATCCCAGTCATAGTCATTCAGGTCCATGGCGCTCATATCCATCGAACCCATGTTCTCAGACATATCGCCCATGGCTCCCGCGCCATGATCCATTCCGCTGTGGTCCATACCCGGCGTTGCATCGGCGTCGCCGTTTCCGTGCTTGCCACCATGGCCACGAAGGATTTCTTCCATCACCTCTTCGGGTGCCTTGAAGGAAAAATCATGCAGAAAGAGAACCGCTTCTTGCCGGTCTGCAGCCACGTCTTCCGGCCGGCGCACGATCAAAGGCGCAGCAAGCAACTGCATTTCCTGCATTGGCACATGGCTGTGCATCCAATGGGTTCCAGGTAGAGGCGCGAAATCAAAGCTGCGTGTTTCGCCGGGAGTGAGCAGGGGTTGCGGCATGTCAGGCACCCCGTCCTGAGCATTCGGCGGAATCTGACCGTGCCAATGGACAATGGTCGGAACCTCAAGCTCATTGGTCAGATCCACGCGGAAATGCTGGCCGGGATCAAGGGTCAAGCCTTGTCCTTCAGGACCGGCAAGGCCGAAGACCGTGGCTGCGCGTCCGTTGATATCAAGCGTGCGGCTGGCCGCAGAAAGCCCCAAAGAAGGTGCCTGTTGGGCGTGGGCCCGGGTCGGAAACTGGGATGCAGCAAGCATGGCTGCGCTTGCGGTCAGAAAACCGCGTCTGGAAAACGTTTTCATATGCGTCACCTTGGGACGACCTGTCCCATTCAAAGCTTCTAACGATCGCGGCAGGCTGGCCCGCCGCGTGTTCAGAGGAGACGCAATATGGGAGGTCGGTAATTCGACCCAGGTGTCGTTGAAGGCAGAGTTTCGTCTGGAGAACGGAGATATTTCCCCCGCCGGGTCGCTTCGTTCAGCGCGATACGCTCAAGCGATGGCAACACCGACACACCGGCGCAGATGAAATCGCACAGGCCGATGTCGGCCTGATAATTCTCTTCGCCGCCGCAAGAAGCCTTCGATGACGAGATGTCTTCCACGTGCTGAGAGTGTGCGCTGTAACCGGCCCCGCCGATCATGCCGGCCTCATGCGCCTGCGCCGTAAAGAGCACAGCGGAAAGCGAAAGCACCGTAGCAATGATCATCAGGATTCGAACCATGGCGACTGGATAGAGGGTCGCCATGGGTTTGTCAGCATCAGGAAATCATGTCTTGGAGAGCTGCGGCACAATGCAGCACACGCTCCCCCTCGGCACGCGGGTGCACTCCACCATGCATCATGTCTGCGTGGCGCTTCAAACGGCCCACGAGGAGTTGGCCTATCGTGCGCCCCAGGTGTCGGAGAGGCGGTAGCCGCCGGGCCAAGGGTCGTCGGGGTCCAGCATGTGCTGGTGAATGCCCGTGACCCAGCCACGCCCGGAAATTTCCGGCAGGATGGCTGGCACGTCGCCCACACGGGTCTCGCCGAGAATGCGGCCGGTAAAGGTCGAGCCGATCAGCGAAACAGCCGTCAGCCGGTCCTGTGGCCCCATTTGCCCACGCGCCGCCAGAACCGCCATGCGGGCGCTGAGCGCAGTGCCGGTGGGCGAGCGGTCGATCTTGCCGGGGCGGATCGCCACCGCAGCACCTGCGCGCAGACCGTCCGCATCGCGCTCGACAGGGCCGGCGAAAAGGCAGAACGAAATATGCCGCCAGTCCGGGTTTTCCGGATGATGGAACCCCAGCGCCTCATTGGCGGCGGCGGTGATCTTCACACCAAGCCGCGCCAGATCATGCGCCTCATCCGGTTCCAGCGAGAAGCCAAGCGCCTGCGCATCCACGAAAACGAAACTGTCGCCGCCATAGGCCGTGTCCACGCTGAGCGTGCCAAGGCCTTCCACTTCCAGCGGCGCATCAAGCCGTGCGGCAAAACTCGGCAGGTTCTGGACGAAAATGCGCTGCGCCTTGCCATTGGCGCACTCGGCGCGCACCCGGACCAGACCGCCCGGCGCTTCAAGCACCAGCTCGGTGACCGGCTCGGTCATCGGCAGAATTCCGCCATCAAGCAGCACCGTGGAGACGCAGATTGAGTTCGAGCCGGACATGGGCGGCGTGTCTTCCGGTTCCATGATGATGAAGGCAGCGTCGGCGCGCGGGTCTTTCGGCGGCACAAGCAGGTTCACATGGCGAAAGACGCCTCCCCGCGGCTCGTTCAGAACGAAATTGCGCAGCGTCTCGTCCCGCGCGATCCAGCGGCTCTGTTCCCACAGCGTGTCGCCCGGCGGTGGCGTGACGCCGCCCACGATCACGTCACCCACCTCGCCCTCGGCATGGGCGGAAATGACGTGAACCGTCTTGCTGCTGCGCATCTCATCGTCTCCTTTGCATAAAGTGTCAGGCGAGCCAGCCGGGAAGCGCCGTGCGCGCCCGACCACTCACCGCAGCTTCTGCGCAGTCGCGCAGAGAGCCGAACCGGACACTGCGCCCGGAAAGGCCGGGTGCGTAATGGGCGTATTTGCCCGAATTGGTCATCAGCGTGCGGGTCTTCGGCGGGAAAACCGGCTCGGAGATCGAACACCAGCACAGATCCGCCACCACCTGCACGCCCGAGGCTTCAAGCCGGGCGATGACACCCGCCTCTCTGGCCTGCGCCAGCGCATCACGCCCCAGCGTGACAATCGCCGCCGTGTCGGCGTGGCAGACACGGTCGTCGAGAAGCTGCGCCAGCGCCACACATTCGGCGAACGAAAAATGCGGGCTGCCAAAGGCCACCAGATCGACTTGCTCGCCGCCGGCATTGAAGGTCTGCCACGCACCGGCCAGATCGGCGGAGCCGATACGCGCGCTGTCGGCATCCGCCGCCACAGGTCCGTCCGCCTCAGGCGTGACGCCAGCCACATGCAGCATGGGTGCGGCCGAGGTCGTGCCGAACGCGGCGCACAGCGCCTTCAAATCGTCTTCGGACGGGTTGGTGCTCTCCAGCCCCGTGAGGAGTGGAATGCGGTCCGGCGAAAGCCGTCCGGCCAGCCAGCCAAGCAAGGGCCAGAGCGCATCGTCATATCCATGGGGCAGATCCACATGGATCACGCGGCGCGGGGCGCGGTTGTCGTCGAGATAAACGCCGGAAAGCGGGGCGCGACCGGTCAGCGCAATGCACAGATCGAGAAAATCGGGGTGTTTGACCGTGCGTGCGCCCAGAACACTGTTGGCATAGATCACCGCGTTGGATTCGGCCCATGCGATGGCCTCGCCCTCACCCGGCGCTTCCGGCAGAAGATAGGGCGCACAGGTGAAGCTGGGGCGTGCGCCCATGTCGACATAGGCCTGCGCCAGACGCGCCGCCGGTTGTCCGAAATCGGGCGAAACGCCCTGCGCGCGCCAGTTTGCGAAATCGACGGAAATCGCGTTCATCGTGGTGGGAATGCGCACCCGCGCGCCAAGCTTCACCATCGCCTCGGCAAAACGCAGATTTGCGGGGCTGGCATAGATGCAGCCATCGATATGGCCGCGCGTGACATCCACCAGCCCTTCCGCGCCCTGGCTCGCGGCCATGGTGCAGATCATCTCCATGGCCAGCTGTGCTGCAGCGCCCTGCCCGCCGGAGAGCATCTCCCGGTCGTCGTCGCCCAACACAAGATCGGCGCCGTCGAGAGGTTTCAACGGCACCGACAGCGCACCGGCCTCAATGCGCTCCGCGTCGATCCGCGCAAATGGTGCGGCGGCAAGGGCGTCGTAGTCCGCCGGCCCCAGCCGCACCACGGAAAGCGGCCTGTCGAACATGCGCGCGGCAATCAGCGCGCCAAGGGTCAGAATGTCCTCCGCCTCGCGGAAGACCAGCGCGGCCGGCGCATGGCCGTTGAGCGCGAGTTCCAGCAGCACGCCGCTGCCGGTGCACGAGCCACGGCTCGTCGGCATGAGCACCACTTTTCCCGCGATGGTCTCGCCACAGAGCGGATGATGCGCGTCGATCACACGGCCAGTGGCCGGATCGACCCCGCCCCAGAAGCTCAGGCCCTCGGAGAAGGCGAGCACCGGTCCCTCGGCCACCGCAGACAGAATGAGCTTTCCCATTGGTTCGCGCCGATCAGGTAACAACAAAGCCGTGCGCGAACGGGTCGCGATCGTCGATGAAAAGAGTGTTGAAGCCGGTCACCCGCGCCCAGCCGGCAATCGACGGCACGATTGCCGCGCGGTCGGCCACCTGCGTCGCCCGCTCGACACGACCGCGAAACAGCGAACCGATGATGCTTTCATGCACGAAATCATCGCCGGGCCTGAGCTTGCCCTTCGCGGCGAGCTGCGCCATGCGGGCCGACGTGCCGGTGCCGCAGGGCGAACGGTCGATGGCCTTGTCGCCATAAAAGACCGCATTGCGCGCATGGGCCTCGGGATCGCGCGGCGCGCCAGTCCACAGAATGTGGCTCAGACCGTTGATCGCCGGATGCTCGGGGTGAACGAACTCATATTTCGCATTGAGCGCCGCACGCAGTTTCGGGCTCAGGCCGATCAGCTCTGAGGCAGTGAAGTCGGCCATGTCGCGAAAATTCTTTTGCGGCTCGACAATGGCGTAGAAATTGCCGCCATAGGCAACGTCAACGACGATCTCGCCAAGCCCTTCCACCTCGGCGGAAAGCCCTTCGGCATAAAGGAAGGCGGGCACATTGGTCAGCCGCACTTCCTCGATGAAGCGGCCTTCCTGGCGATAGGTGACATCAACGCGGCCGGCCGGCGTTTCCAGCCGCAATTCGCCCGGCGTCTGCGGGCGGATCAGGCCATTCTCCAGCGCGATGGTGACCGTGCCAATGGTGCCGTGACCGCACATGGGCAGGCAGCCCGACGTCTCGATGAAGAGAACCGCCACGTCGCAATCCTCGCGTGTCGGCGGATAGAGGATCGCGCCGGACATCTGGTCATGCCCGCGCGGCTCGAACATCAGGCCGGTGCGGATCCAGTCATATTCGGCCAGGAAATGCGCACGTCTTTCCAGCATGGTCGCGCCACGCAGCATCGGCGCGCCCCCTGTCACCAGACGAACCGGATTGCCGCAGGTGTGGCCGTCGATGCAGGGAAAAGTGTACTGGGTCATGTCTACCTCGTAAAACGCGCCGGCGAGAATGGCGCAATGTCGATGCCGGGTTCCTGCCCCGTCAAAAGATCGGCCACGATATCGGCCGTGCCGGTCGACTGGGTCAGCCCCAGATGACCGTGACCGAAAGCGCAGATCACATCCGGACGGCCCGGCAGCGGGCCGATGGCCGGCAGCGTGTCGGGCAGCGAGGGCCGGAAGCCCATCCACTGCCTGCCGCCGGAAATGTCCAGACCCGGCAGGAACGCGGACGCCTTTTTCAGCATCGCTTCGGCGCGCGCATAGTTTGGCGGCAGGTCGAGCCCGCCAAGCTCCACCGCGCCACCGACGCGCAGGCCCGAGCGCAGGCGCGAAATCACGAAGCCATGTCCGCCGAAGGTGATGTGCATGCGCAGGTCGAACCCACCGCCGGGAAAGGTGGTGTTGTAACCGCGTTCCGTCTCCAGCGGGATGCGCACCCCGGCGGTGCGCGCCAGGCGATGCGAGAATGCGCCGGCTGCCAGAACGACAAGGCCCATCCGGTCACCGGCGGTGGTGCGCACGCCACCCGGTATCAATGCCTGCGCTTGGGCAATCTCGATCTCGCCGCCATCGGCGCGAAACCGCTCGGCCAGCGCCAGCGTGTAATCCTTCGGATCGTCTATGGTCGCCCAGCCCGGCGTGAAGGTGGCGTGGGTGAAGCGCGGCGAGAGCCCCGGCTGATATTCGGCGATCTCGTCGCCCTCAAGATGACGGAAAGCAATGCCCGCGGCCTCGCGCGCCTGCCAGCCGGACAGCGAAGCGCGAAACTCGCGCGCGCCTTCATAGACCTGCAACTGCCCCTCGCGGCGCAGCATGCCGGTCAGGCCAGCCCGCTCAAGGAAAGGATCGAGCGTTTCCTGCGCGCGGCGCATCATCGCCGTCTGCGCAACGATGGAGGCGCGCACCTGCGCCGGCCAGCTCGCCCGCCAGAAACGCAGCATCCAGGGCGCGATGCGCAGCGCATATCCCGGCCGGATGCTCAGCGGCCCGAGCGGATCGAGCAGCCATTTCGGGGCCTGGCGAATGATCCTCGGTGAGGCCAGAGGCAGGATGTCGGGAAAGGCGAATGCCCCGGCATTGCCGGCGGACGCACCCGCCGCCGGCCCTTCACGGTCGATCACCTGAACCTTCAGGCCCCGCGCCTGCGCCGCCAGTGCAACCGAAAGGCCGATGACCCCGGCCCCGACAACAACAACCTCAGGCCGGCTCATTCAGCGTACACTCGAAAGGAAATTGCGTGTCTCTTCATGCTGCGCATCACCAAAAATCTGCTCGGGCGGGCCGATCTCGGCCATGACGCCCTTGTGGAAGAACGCGACCCGGTTCGACACGTCGCGAGCAAAGCTCATCTCGTGGGTCACACAGATCATGGTCATGCCATCGTCTGCCAACATTTTCAGCGTGTCCAGCACTTCACCCACAAGCTGGGGGTCGAGTGCGGAGGTCACTTCGTCAAACAGCATGTAGTCGGGCGACATGGCCAGCGCACGGGCGATTGCCATGCGCTGCTGCTGCCCGCCCGAGAGCCGGTTGGGATAGACCTTCAGCTTGTCGGCGAGGCCGACATGGCTCAACTGCTGAACGGCGATCTCCTCGGCATCGCGGCGCGACATGCCCTTCACCTTGCGCGGCGCGAGCGTGACGTTTTCCAGAACCGTGAGATGCGGGAACGCGTTGAACTGCTGGAACACGATGCCGATCTTGCGGCGTAAGAGGTTCAGGTCCGTTGTCTTGGCGTGCACCTCCGTGCCGTCAACGAGGATGCGCCCGCTGTCGATGGGCTCCAGCCCGTTGATGCAGGTCAGCAGCGTCGACTTGCCGGAACCGGAACCGCCAATCACCGACACCACCTCGCCCTTGTCGACGGTCAGGTTGATGCCTTTCAGAACCTCCAGCGCGCCGAAGGATTTGTGAACGTTTTCAATCTCAATCATTCTCTTGCCACCTTTTCTCCAGCCGGCCTCCCAGGCGGGCGATGGGAAAACTCAGGGCGAAATAGATCGCGCCGGTAATGAGCAGGATGAACATGGGCTCCTGCAGGCGCGTTACGAGGATCTGGCTGGCGCGCAGCAATTCGATGATGCCGAGCCACAGAACAAGGGCGCTGTCCTTCATCACCCCCAGGGTGAGTCCGATCCAGCTTGGCAGGGCCACGCGCAGCGCCATCGGAAAGACGATCTGCGTCATGTCCTGCCCCCAGCTCAGCCCCAGCGAACGCGCCGCCCGGCGCGTCACCACCGGCACTGCATCGATCGCGCCACGCACGATCTCGGTGCAATAGGCCGAGGTGTAGAGCGCCAGCACCACGCAGGAGGTGACGAAGGGCGAGAGTTGCAGTCCCGCAATGGCCTGAAAGGCGTTTGCGAGGATCAGCTGGATAAGCAGCGGGACCGAGCGGAAAATGTCGAGCACGAAGACCAGCGCCAGGGTGAGCCAAGGGCTGACATGGCTTCGAAGGACACCGAACAGCAGCCCCAGAAGCGTGCCCCCGACCACCGCCAGAATGGTAATCGACAGCGTGACGCCTGCACCTTTGATCAGGAACAGAATGTCGTTGAAGCTCAGAGAGGTTTCAAACATCGCCTTTCCTCCTCAATACCGGAACAGGCGCCAGGCGACGAGCCGCGCTGCGAACATCACGGCCTTGGCGATGCAGTAGTAAAGCACGGCCGCCAGAGCGAAGAGCTCGAAGGTGCGGAAGGTGCGTGCGTTGAGATCCTGCGTCACACCGGTCAGATCGGTGCTCATGCCGACGGTCACACCGAGCGAGGTCATGAGGATCGCCCAGACCATCTGGTTGGTGGTCGGCAGAAACGCGATGCGAAACATCTGCGGCATCACGATCAGGCGAAACGCCTTGGCCTGCCCCATGCCGAGCGAGCGGCCCGCGCGCACCTGCGTGTCGGGGATCGCCCGCAGCGCGCCGCGAAAGGTCTCGCACAGATATCCGGCATTGTTGAAAGTGATGCCGGCCAGAAGCGCGACGAAGGGGCTGAGATAGATACCGAAGGAACCGAGGCCGAAATGCGCCATGTAGATCTGAAACAGGGCGGGCGTGTTGCGCGCCACCTCGACCCAGGCCATGGCCGGCCATTGCAGCCATTTTGAACCGGAGTTGCGCGCCACCGCCAGAAGCACCGCAATGGTTATGCCGATCACCATCGACAGAACCGCGATCTGCATCGTTACAAGCGCACCGTCCAGCATCTGCGGCAGGGCACGAAAGGCCTGCCGCCATTGAAAGGTGTAATCGAACATCCTGCGCTCCGCTTTGTGTCCGTATTGGGCGGGGGGCGCAAAGCCCCCCCTTCCCGGATCAGCGGTAGACCTTGTTGACCGTCAGGTCCGGTGCTTCGCTGCCGACCCACTTGTCGTAGAGTTCCGCGTAACGGCCCGTGCGCACCTGCTGGTTGATGAACAGGTCGAGATAGTTCAGCAGGCCGTATTCGCTGCGCAGCGTGATCAGCGACACATAGTCGGGCAGGTAAGGCGCGTCGCCGCCAATGGTCAGGCCCTCATAGCGGCCGCTCTCCACGATGGAGGAGGCAACCGTGGAGGTCACGACAGTGGCGTCGATCTGGCCCTGCGACAGCGCGAGGAACACATCGGCCTGCGACTGGTAGGGACGGAAGCTGCCGCCCTCACCCCACTTCTTGATGTCCTCTTCCAGCGCGATGGCCTCATAGGTGCCGGCAACCGATCCGACGGTGCGGCCCTTGAGCGATTCATAGCCGTCGATCTCGGTGCCATCGCGGGTCAGGACAACATTGGTGAAGGCGAAGTAGGGAATGGTGAAGCCCGCCGTCTTGGCGCGCTCAAGCGTGTCGGACGTCGAGGCGACACCCACATCCGCACGGCCCGAAACGAGTGCGGGAATGCGGTCGGGGAACGGGGTTTCGACGATCTCGGCCTCGACGCCCAGCGCCTTGGCAAGGTCGTTGCAATAGTCGACGTCGAAGCCAATCGGCTCGTTGTTCTCATCGCGCGAGCCCATGGGCGGGAAGTCCAGCACCACCGCACAGCGCAGCGTGCCGGAGGCGATGATGTCGTCCAGCTTGTCGGCTTTTGCCGGGCCGGCAACCATGGCGGCAGCCATCAGGCCGCCAGCGATAATCTTGAAGTTCATGTCTCTCTCCCAGGTTTTTGAGTTTCAGCCGGCCAGCACGCAGCGCGGCTGAAACCAGTGCAGGCAATCACAAAACCTACAAAAATACAATTTGCATATTTATTGCCGACAGAAAAAATTTTCCATTGTTTGTCAGAATCCCACGATCCTGTCGGGAAGCCATGTGGCGAGCGCGGGGAAGGAAGCGACCAGCAGCAGGGTCAGAACCTGCAGGGCGATAAAGGGCAGAACGCCACGGCACATCTGGCCATAGGTCATGCCCGGCGGCGCGATCGATTTCAGGTAGAAGATCGACGATGCCATGGGTGGCGTCAGATACCCTGTCTGGATGACGATCAGCACCAGCGTCGCAAACCACACCGGATCAATACCGGCCGCACGGATGAAGGGCGTGAAAAGCGGCACGCAGATCAGCACGTTCGCGGTCCAGTCCAGAACGAAGCCAAGGACGAAGACCACCAGCAGGAAGAAGATGATCATTCCTGTCGGGCCAAGCCCGGCGCTGTCGATGAACTCGCGGATCAGCCGAGCGCCGCCATTGGCCGCGAACGCTCCCATGAACATCGTGCCGGCTGCAACGATCAGCAGGATCATCGCCGAAATCCGCACCGTGATCGCAAGCGCGTCGCGCAGCATCGGCACGGAGAAACGCCCATTGAGAACACAAAGGGCCAATGCGCCGGCAGCACCCACTGCGGCTGCCTCGGTCGGCGACGCGATGCCGGCCAGGATCGATCCCAGAACGGCAAGGATCAAAAGCACCACCGGCAGCATGACCGTGACCGTCAGCCACAGCTTTTCTCCGAGCGCGACCGTTTCCTCTTCCGGATCACCGGCCTCTGGCTGCGGCGGATTGATGAGGCCATGGATGAAGATGTAGCCCAGGAACAGGACCACCATCAAAAGTCCGGGCACCATCATGCCGGCGAGCAGCTTGCCCACCGACATCTGCGCGAGCGAAGCGTACATCACGGCAATGACGGAGGGCGGGATCATCGTCCCCAGCGAGCCACCGGCGCAGATCGTGCCTGCGATCAGCGAATTGCCGTAGCGCGCCCGTTGCATTGCCGGGATCGCCATCATGCCGATCATCACCTCGACCGCGCCGACAACGCCGGCGGCAGCAGCAAAGATCGCGCCCATGGCGACGGTCGCCAGCGCCAGTCCACCCGGCAGGCGGGCAAGCCACAGGTTCATGACACGGAACAGGCGTTCGGCAATGCCCGAACGCTCCAGCAGCGCGCCCATGAGAATGAACATCGGGATCGCCGACAGGATAAAATTCGTCGAGGCGGAATAGAACGAGCCGTAAAGCTGGTTGAAAGCCACCTCGCCGAAGGCCGCAAGCCCTGCCCCGACTGCCACGACGATCAGGGAAAAGGCGATGGGCAAGCCCAACAGGATCAGCGCGAACAGCGCCGGAAACATAAGTCCTGCAATCAGCATGTCAGGTCTCGATCTTGAAACTGTCGTCGCTACGCGGTGCGGTCAACGCCCGCAGCCCCTCGGCGACAAGTTGCAGCGCCAGCGCGGCAAGGCCGATCGCCAGAGCGCTGTAGAATGGCCACATCAGCGGGGCCCACGGGCTGACATGCTCCACCTCTCCGGTCTGCCAGGCGCGCAGCGCACGCTGGCCGGCGATCAGCGCCAGCCATGTGAAGACCGGGCAGAGCACCGCAAGAAAGGCAAAACCGTCGATAGCGCCACGCACCCGCACCGGCATGCGCGACGACAGGAAGTCGATGCGCACATGGGCGTCTTCGCGCAGCGCCTGCGCCGCCCCGAGAACGAAGAGCACGCCCGTGCTCATGTAAGCGATATCGAAGGCCCAGAGCGTCGGCGCGCCAAACACATAGCGCGCCACCACCTCATAAAGCATGGAGGCGATCAGGATCAGCACCATCGCCTGCGCGATGTAGTTCAACCCGAGGGAAATCCGGTCTGCGACGGAGAGCAGGAAGCTCTTCATGATCGCCTCCCCGCGTCTAGTTGCCGTTGCGGATCAGATAGCCGCTCTGCTCCGCCCAGCGATTCTCATAGGCGAAGTACTCGTCGAGGATCTCGGCCATGAGCGGCTTGCCGTCGGCCTTCTGCGCTTCGGCGGTCTTGCGGATCCAGTCGCGCCCGGCATCGGAGAGTTCCTGCTGGAAGGCAGCATCCAGCTCGATCACCTCAGCCTTGCTGGAGCGAAGCGTCTCCATCGCCTTCATGTCCTGATCATAGAAATGGATCAGCGACTGCATCGTGGTCAGCTCGGATGCTGCTTCGATCTTTGCCTTGAGGGCATCGTCGAGTGCGTCCCAGGTCTCCTGCTTGACGACCACTTCCCACAGGAAGGTCGGCTGATGCACGCCCGGCACGACGATATACGGCGCGGCCTCATGGAACCCTTCCGGCAGATTGCCCGAGGGCGGGCCCCACTCAATGGCGTCGACGCCCTTGCGCTCCAGAAGTGTGTAGATTTCACCCGGCGGCACGACGGTCGGAACCGCACCGAAATAGTCGCGCATCACCTCGGCCCAGGGACCGGATGTACGGTATTTCAGGCCCTTGAGGTCGGCAGCGCCTTTGATCGGCTTGTTGGCGTGCGCCATGATCTCGGAAGAACCAATACCGACGACAAGCGACTTCAGGCCTTCTTCGGCGCGCAGTTCGGAAAGCTTCTCACGGCCACCGCCTTCGAAGATCCAGGTGGAATAGGCTTCGGGGCCCATGCCGCCCGGAAAACCTGCGAAGATCGCATTTACCGGGTTCTGGTTGACGAGATAGCTCGGCGTGGAGTGGCCGGCCTCCACAATGCCGTCCTTCACACCGTCATAGACCTGAAGCGCCGGAACGAGAATGCCCGCGCCGAATGGCTGGATCTCGACAGCACCATCCGTCAGGCGGTCGACATTGTCGGCAAAGCGCTCAAGGAAATTCACATAGAAGGGAGAACCTTCGGGCACCGAGGTCGGCACGCGCCAGGTCACTTCCTGCGCCTGTGCGGCCGTGGCGGCCAGCGCCACTGCTCCGGCAAAGGCCAAACCTTTGAGATCAAGAAACATATCAACTCCTCCTTTGACGTTCTTGGTGGCATCCAACCAAAGCCGGCTATGGATGCACTCAAAATTTATACAAACTCAATTCTCCATGTCGACAAAAAAAATAATTAAATTTTTGAAGGCGCGCGCCCCCTGTTCCGAAAGCCGGCGGAACCGGTTGAACCCAAAAAAGAAAAGGCGCGGCGCGCATCCATGATGCACACCGCGCCCCTTCAAGGACGATTGGAGCCAAGCTCCCTGAACCGCAGTGCGGTCAGCCGCGCGCGTCTTCCGGCAGCAGCGCCTCAGGCATGTTCTGGTAGCAGACCGGCCGCAGGAAACGCCGGATCGACAGCGTGCCGACACTGGTCGCTCCGAAATTGGTGCTGGCCGGATAAGGCCCGCCATGCACCATCGTGTCGGAAACTTCCACACCGGTCGGGAAGCCATTGACCAGCAGGCGACCGGCCTTGCGTTCAAGGATCGGACGCAGCGCCTGCGCAGCCTCGATGTCGGCTTCGTCGATATGCAGCGTCGCCGTGAGCTGTCCCTCCAGACCGCGCGCGATGGCCTCGAAATCCTCAGCCGAAGCCGCACGCACGACGAGGCCGAGCGGGCCGAACACTTCGTGATGCAGCATCGGGTTCTCGAGGAACTCCGCCGCCGTGGTCTCGTAGAGAGCCGGCGAGGCGCTGCGCCCCTCGGCCTCGGTCACCATGACCGGGCGCGCGGCGCTGCTTTGCGCAATCTGATCACGGCCAGAGCAGAAGGCCTGCGCGATGCCGTCCGTCAGCATCACCTGCGCGTCGATCTGCTTCAGCCCATCGGCGGCGGCCGCGATGAAACGGTCGGCAGCTTCACCATCAATGACAAGAGCGATGCCGGGATTGGTGCAGAACTGCCCTGCCCCCATGGTCAGCGACCCGGCCCAGCCGCGTCCGATTTCCTCGCCGCGCGCCTGAAGCGCCTCCGGCATCACGAACATCGGATTGACCGAACCAAGCTCGCCAAAGAAGGGGATCGGCTCGGGCCGCGCGGCGCACAGATCGAACAGGGCGCGTCCGCCGGCAAGGCTGCCGGTGAAGCCAACTGCCTTGATCAGCGGGTGCTGCACAAGCGCGGCGCCAACCTTGCGGTCGCCGCCCTGGATGAGCGAAAAGACGCTGGCGGGCATGCCGCATTTTTCAACTGCCGCAAGGATCGCCTCGGCGACGATCTCGCCGGTGCCGGGATGCGCCGAATGGCCCTTCACCACGACCGGGCAGCCTGCGGCCAGCGCGGCGGCCGTGTCGCCACCGGCGGTCGAGAAGGCGAGCGGGAAATTCGATGCGCCGAACACCGCGACCGGTCCGATCGGGCGCTGCACCATCACCAGTTCCGGGCGCGGAGCGGGCTGGCGATCGGGAAGAGCCGCATCATGCCGGCGGTCCAGATAGTCACCCTTGCGGATGTGATCGGCGAACAGGCGAAGCTGACCGACCGTGCGTCCGCGCTCTCCTTCGAGCCGACCGGCGGGCAGGCCCGTCTCCTGCGTTCCGATTTCGGTGATGTCTGCGCCACGCGCATCGATCTCGTCAGCGATGGTTTCGAGGAAGACGGCGCGCTGTTCGCGCGAGGTCGCCGAATAGGTCTCGAACGCCTGCTCGGCAGCCTGAACCGCGCGATCCACGAGATCGACGGTGCCCACCGAATAGTGATGGCCGGGACCGTGCGCGGGCGATGATTCGAACGTGTCGCTGCCAGCGATCCATTCACCTGCAATCAGGTGTTTGCCGTGAGGTTTGAAGGGCATGAGTCCCCTCCTTCTTGCTGTGGGTTTCAGTCCATCGCGAGGGTGTCGGAAAGCCGCAGGTCTTTGCTGCTGCATGGCTTGCATCCGCCTCTTTCTGCATACAATATGTATACAGGATTGCAACCCAGCAACCGGAGGAAAGGACATTTTATGACGGAAACAACGCTGGCCATCGGCGAACTGGAACAGCTCGTCGAGGAGATCCTGCGCAAGGGAGGACTGTCACCGCTTCATGCGGGAGCGGTTACGCGCGTGATCGTGGCGGGTGAGCGCGACGCCTGCAAATCGCATGGCGTCTATCGCATCGAGGGCTGCCTGCGCACCATCAAGGCCGGCAAGGTCGTGCCGGATGCCGAGCCGGCGCTGACCAGCGACGGGACCGCGATTGTTCGCGTCGATGCGCGCGGCGGCTTCGCCAATGCCGCGTTCGAGCTTGGCGCGCCGGTGCTGGCGGAGAAAGCCCGCACGATGGGGCTGGCCGCGCTCGTCATCAACGACTGCACGCATTTTGCGGCCCTCTGGCCGGAGGTCGAGGCACTGGCCGAACAGGGCCTTGCCGCCATGGCCATGTGCCCGAGCTATGCCAGCGTCGCACCCGCCGGCGGCAGCGCCCCGCTTCTGGGAACCAACCCGTTTGCCTTCGGCTGGCCGCGCCGCGACAGCGATCCCTATGTGTTCGACTTCGCCACCAGCGTCGCCGCGCGCGGTGAGATCGAGCTGCATCGACGCGCCGGCAAAACCCTGCCCGAGGGCTGGGCCATCGATCCGGACGGCAACCCGACCACCGACCCGGAAGCAGCACTTGCCGGTGCGATGCTGCCCTTCGGCGGACACAAGGGTTCGGCCATCTCAACCATGGTCGAGCTGCTGGCCGGCGTGATGATCGGCGACCTGACCAGCCCCGAGGCGCTGGAAGCGCTGGGCACCACCACACTCGCGCCCGCCCATGGCGAACTGATCCTCGCCCTCGATCCCGCCCGTTTCGCACAGGGGCGCGCAGGCGACCCGATGGCGCGCGCCGAGGTGCTGTTCGAAGCGTTTGCCGGACAGGGCGCACGCCTGCCATCGCAGCGCCGTTTCGCGGCCAGGGCAAAGGCCCGCGCGGAAGGCATTCGCCTCAGTGCAGAAGAAATGGCGCTGCTGGAGCGGTTGCGCGAACAGGGGCTGGACGCGGTCTAACCCCTTAGGGGCAGCCTTCATTCCATCGAAAATGAAAAAGCCCTCCCGGAACCAGCCGGGAGGGCTTTATTTGTCGTCACAGGCCTCAGGCGGCGTATTTGGTCACCGCGCCGGGCAGCTTGCTCCACTCCGCATACCATTCGCGGAACAGGCGATACTGCGCCTCGGCATAGCCGCGCTGGCTGTCGGAGAGCTCGTCCGTCTCGTTGAAATGCAGGGTGTATTCCTTGTCGCCGTTCAGCACCATCATGTGCTTGTAGTAGAGGACGAGATCCGGCCCTTCGTCAAAGGAAGAGAGAACAGCCAGCGCCGCATCCAGCTCGGCGGCCCGCTGGCGCGCATCGGCGTCGCCGGCAGCGGCAGCCTGGCTGAGCGCAACCAGATGCAGCACTTCCTTCGGCAGCACATTGCCGATGCCGGTGATCGCGCCGCTGGCGCCGCAATTGACGAAACCATGAACGACAGTCGTGTCGACGCCGATCATGAGCTTGATCGTCTCGTCACCGCTGGTGATGTTCTCGGCCGCGTAACGCAGATCGGCAGCGCCGCCGAACTCCTTGAAGCCAACCAGATTGGGATGCTCTGCGCGCAGCGCGAAGAACAGGTCGGCGCGGGTGGCGAAACCATAATACGGGCTGTTGTAGATGACAGCCGGCAGGTCGGGCGCAGCCGCGAGAATGGCCTTGAAGTGGTTGCGCTGTGCTGCGGGCGAATTGCCGCGCGACAGGACACGCGGGATGACCATCAGACCATGAGCACCCACCTTGGCCGCATGCGCCGCATGCTCCACTGCCTTGGCGGTGTTGACCGCACCGGTGCCGACAATCACGGGAACGCCAGCCTCGACCAGACGCGCCACGCCCTCCATGCGCTCCTCATCCGTCAGAAGCGGCCAGTCACCCATGGACCCGCAATAGACAACGCCGCGCATGCCTGCCGCGATCAGCTCTTTGCCCTTGCGCACCAGCGCGTCGAAATCCGGCGTCCGGTCGTCCTTGCACGGGGTCATCAGCGCGGGAATGCAGCCCGTGAAAATATCGTTGCTCATGCTCGTCTCCTTCGAATGCATGGTTTCGCGCGGCGCACGACATCCGTCCGCACCTGATTCCAGATTGGATCAAGAGGAAAATATCACTTGTATTTTTTTTGTCGACACAAATTTTAGGCAATGTGTTTCCCCCGCCCCAGACATTGAGGCGCAGGGAAAACAGACATGCATTTGACAGGCCAGCGTCCCGGACAAAGGACGCTGACATTGGCCTAAAGCGCGATTTGCTGACGATGATCCCGGGCGATCATGTTGCGGATCTGCGCAACGATCTGATCGGCATGCTCGCTTGCCAGCTTGTCGGCCGTTTCCACGTCGCGGGCTTCGATTGCGGCGATCATGTCCTCGTGTTCGATGACATAGCGCTGCGGCAGCCGGTCGTTGAAAGACGAGTAATAGAGCCGCAGAAGTCGCCGTCCCTCGTCAAGCAGGCGCAGGAACAGGCTCTCATAATAAGGGTTGCGCGCGGCCACAGCGATGGCTGCGTGAAATTCACGATTGGTGGCGATCATCGCCAGCGCATCCTGATCTTCCACCGCCTTGGCGAACTCCGCCTGGCGGGCGCGGATCGTGACCAGGTCTTCGGGCTGGTAGTGCAGCGCCGCCAGCCGCGTGGTCACGCGATACATCAGCGTGATGGCGTCAAAGAATGTGTGCAGGTTGAGAAAGTCGATATTGGCGACGACAGTTGAGCGGTTCGGAAGCGTGGTCACCAGCCCGTCACCGGCCAGACGCACGAGGGCCTCGCGGATCGGCGTGCGCGACATCGACAGGCGCTTGGCCAGCTGGATCTCATCGATAGGACTTCCAGGAGCCAGCGCCAGATCCAGAATTTCGTCCCGCAATACGTCGTAGACAAACTGTACGCCGGAACCGCGCTTGCGTTCAGTAGTTTTGCGCGTGGCGCTATCAGACATTTTCGCTCCTCGTGTGCACAAGAAAAATACTGTTAGATGGCAGATGGATTAAACGTCAAGTTCAGTTGAGGCCATAAAGTCAGTTTGTGGCTGGCAACACATGCCGCCTGCGATCCGTGACAGTAAATCCGCAGATCCGGTAAAGATCGGCTGGCGGGCGCGTTTCAAAGCGGCAGCTCCTCAAACACGGAAACGATGGCGTCGCGCACAACGAGCACCGCCGGATCGCGCAGCACGTCTGGCCTCCATCCCAGCTCAATGCCATAGGCCGGAAGTTCCAGCGGGCAGGACAGGACTTCCAGACCAGCCAGCTCCGCAACGGCCCGCGCCGCGTGGGTCGGCATCGTTGCGATTGCGTTTTCTCCGCTGAGAAGAAACGGCACGGCGGCAAAATGCGTCGTCGAGACCTCCACGCGTCGCCGCAGCCCAAGGGCGAACAATGCATCATCGACGATCCCGACATAGCCGCCCGACGAAATCAGCAGGTGATCGCGGCGCAAAAACGCCTCCAGATCCAGCTCTGCTGCACCGCCGCCGGGGCGTTTTTGGGCAACACAGGAATATCCACCGGTCATGACCGTCTGGCGTCCAATGGAACGCGATGTAAACCCGCCCGCCGCCAGCACAAGATCCACCGTCCGGCCGGCGAGCATATCCGTCGCCTGATAGCTGTTTGTCTGCCGCAGCAGCAGGCGAAGCCCCGGCGCATCGACCCGCAGTCTGTCTGCCAGCGCTCGGCCAATGGCGATCTCCAGATCATCCGAGAGGCCAATGGATATGGTGCGGTCGCTGAAGGACCGGCTGCCTTCGTCCGTGGCGAGCAGGGTCTTTCGACACAGGTTCAGCGCCTCGCGCACCGTTGCGCTCAGTTCATGCGCCCGCGCGGTCGGCACCATGCCCCCGCCCCCGCGCTCAAACAGCCGGTCCTGATAGACCGTTCGCAAACGGGAAACCGCGGCACTCACGGCAGACTGGGTGAGTCCGAGCCGTAGAGCCGCCCTGCTCGCGCTGCCTTCCTCGTAGATCGCCTCGAAAACCTTCAGCAGGTTCAGGTCCACATCCAGAATATGAATTTCATTCATGATGGTTAGTTCCGACTCGATCTTGATTTATATTACGTCAGGGACCTAGGGTCAGGCCCCATTAATATGGAGGCTCGCCGCTCATGACCAAATCCATCATTTCCGCGTTGCAGATCGGCTCATCACCAGCCGGAAAGGCTGAGACGCTGTCAGCGATCCTGAGCCATGAACAGGAGATCCGCAGCACCGGCGCAAACCTTGTCGTCATGCCGGAAGCCGTGCTTGGCGGATATCCAAAGGGAGAGACATTCGGCACCCGGCTTGGCTACCGGCTTCCGCAGGGGCGCGAGGCCTTTGCCGCCTATTACGAAAATGCCATCGAGCTGCCCGGCCCGGAGACGGAAGAACTGGCCGGCCTCTCAGCCCGCACCGGGGCAAATCTGGTTGTCGGCGTCATCGAGCGTGGCGGCAACACGCTTTACTGCACGGCCCTGTTCTTCACCCCCGAAGAAGGGCTGGTCGCAAAACACCGCAAGCTGATGCCGACCGGAACCGAAAGACTGATCTGGGGTCAGGGTGACGGGTCCACCATGCCGGTCATCGACACTGGCGCCGGACGCATCGGCGCGGCGATCTGCTGGGAAAACCACATGCCGCTTCTGCGGACAGCCCTTTACGCCAAAGGGATCGAGATCTGGTGCGCGCCGACCGTGGACGAACGCGATGTCTGGCAGGCTTCAATGCGCCACATCGCCCATGAAGGGCGTTGCTTCCTTGTCAGCGCCTGCCAGTATCAGCCATCCCCGAAAGAGCTGGGCGTAACCGTCGAAGACTGGGACGATGCGCGCCCGTTGATCAATGGCGGAAGCGTGATCGTCGGCCCTCTGGGCGATGTTCTGGCTGGCCCGCTCACGGGGCGCGAGGGGCTGGTAACGGCCGAAATCGACCGCGCCGAGCTTGTCCGCGCACGCTACGATTTCGACGTGGTCGGCCATTACGCAAGACCGGATGTCTTCAGCCTCAACGTGGATGAACGGCCAAAGGCGACGGTGCGGTTTACCGGTTGACCTGATGGGTCGAAAGAGCCGACACCCGCAACCGCTGCCGGCTCATACACCAGCGCCGGGATGAGAGGAGCAGATGGCCAGTTTCGAATTCTACGGCGTGATCGTGGCTGCCGCTCTCCTCGCCACGCTGGTTGGGATCGGGTTTCATTCGATCATCGCAGAGCCAACCGAAAAACGAAGCTCCAGAGCACTCGCCGCCGCGATAGCCGTCGGCGTGGTGGTTCTGGGATCGATTGCGCTCGTGTTCGTGTAGAAGAAGCGTCGCCGGCCACGCACGGCGAACGCCTGCCTCATCAAAATGCCTTGCCCATCCGGAAGAATAGCCGCGCGCCCGGATCTTCCTGCTCCTCCGGCCTGGTCCAGGGCAGTGCTGCGCCCACTTCAAACAACAGGCTCTCATTCAGCACGCCGCCCATGGTGAGACCATAAGAGCCCAGTCCCTGCTGCACCAGCACATCGCCCGTCCCGTGGTTCCACGCCGAAGCGTAATCGGCAAAAGCCGTGAAGGACAGGAACGGCAGCGCCGAGAGCCCCGTATCCACCCGGTGGCCAAGCTCCACCGCCGCCGCAGCCACACTGTCGCCCATCAGGGCGCCTGCATCGAAGGCGCGCCCATAGGCCTGCCCGCCCAGCGCGAATTGGACGGAGGCCGGCAATGCCGTTGGTGAATACTGGCCGGCAGCGCGAACACGAAAGCTGAAATGCTCACCCAGCGGGCGGGAATAATCCATCGAGCCGTGCAAATAGTGATAACTCCCCGGCACATCGCCAAGATCGAGATCGGAAACCACACCGAAATTGATCCCGGCCTCGGCGGAGAGCGAACCTTCACCCAGAACGCGGTCATAGGTCAGGGAAAACCCTGCCCGGCGCACACGGCTGCGCGAGACCGGCATCCCCATCACATCCACATGGTCGTTGTGAATGACGACCTCGGCCCGCCCGACAAGGCTCTGCTGCAGGCTTCGCAGAAATGGGAAAGAAAGATAGCCCGTGCCGATCACCGATGCGATGCGGATATCCTGCGCACTGAGGTCACCACCCGGTTTCTGACCGATATAGGCAAGGCTGTAGCCTGCCTTCAGGCCATCATGGCCTATCGGCATGTCCTGTGAGAGCTGAAGAAAGACCATTTCCTGCGGATTGTCGGGAATGGTGAGCCCCAGAAGACTCGTCGTTTCAAAACGACCGAACAGATCGTTGAACTCCGCACTGGCGAGCAGTTCCAGCGGCCCGACGCTGCTCGACCCATAATTATCAAGAGAAATGACACCGGAGCGTGGCGAAAAGCCGACCTTGAGCTTCAGGAGACCACCGGCGCTCGGTGTTTCAGGGCGTACGAACGTGCCCTCGATCTCCAGCCCGCCCAGATCACTCATCAGAAGGAGAACCCGCTCCGCCTCTTTCACGCGGATCGGCTGCATGGCGAGAATACGATCGATATAAGGCGCCAGACGCTGCTCGATCCCGGGCAGATCGCTCGTGATCTCCACGCGCTGCACATAACCTTCATAGACCTGCAGGCGTACGCGCCCGGAGGCGAAATCCTGCACCGGTACGACGGTCATGGAGTAATAGCCGGCGGCGAGATAGGCCGCATCCACCGCATCGGCAATCCGGTAAAGCTCGGCCATGGTGATGGTCTTGCCAAGCTGGTCCTGCCAGATTGGAGCCAGCGCTTCCAGAGGCAGGCTGCGCGCGCCATCAACACTGACCGAGCGAAGTTGAATGCGCACGCCTTCCGCATCGGCATCGGAAACGCGTTTGCGCTGATCTTCAACCCTGATGTCCACCGTGCCCAGCGCCTGAGGCGGGGTGAAACGCTGCAGAATGACCGTTTGGCCGGCAACCGTGCGTTCAACCGGCGTTGACTGGGCGAAAGCCGTCTGCGGCATCAGCGCCGCAGACAGGAGTAAAGCCGCAAGAAATGCGTGACGGCTCCTGCCACGCACTGAAGACATCGCCTGCATTTCGTTCAACGCTTCCAATTATTCGGCGGGGGTCATGGAGAAGGGATGTCCCAGCGCCACCGAGACCGCATCAAAAATACGGGAGGCAGGCGACGAGCAGCTCACATCGGTCGGGTTGCCCGGCAGCACATCTTCATCCACGCAATCGCCCGAGCGGATGTCGCTGTTGCCCTGAACGACGACCGTGATGTCATGCGCCGTATTATAGAAGAGCGTCGTGTTGTAGCCCGGAAGCTCACCGGTATGACCAACCCAGCCTCCCGTGCAGCCCATGCCGATGCCGTAGCCCATGGGTTCGGGGAACGAGCGCAGACGAACCTCCTGCGCCTCTTCTCCCAAAAGCCCCTGCCCCGTGCCCAGGGCACGCCCATAAGTGAGCAGATCGTCGAGGTTCGAGATCATTTCACCGGCAGTCCAGCCCCAGGACGGGTTCCAGTGCGTCGCGTTGGAAGGGTTCTCCGGCGTCGCCGCATTGCCCTGCAGGGTAAAGCCCTGCGGGAAGGGTTCAGGGATCTCCGTGCTGTCGCCCGGCCAGACCGTATTCTTCAGGCCCAGCTTGTCGAACACCATCGTCTTGAGGGCTTCGGCGATGGGCATCCCGGTCACCTGTTCGATGACCATGCCCAGAAGAACCGTGTTGGTGTTGGAGTAGTCGAAGGCCTCGCCCGGCTCGAACACCGGCGAATCGGGAATGGCGAAAGCCAGAAGCTGCCCGGGCTTGTAGACCACCTGCGGATGCTCAAGGAAAACCTCCAGAAATGGCTCGGCCCGCGTGTAGCTGGAAACGCCACTGGTCATGTTGGCCAGATGACGAAGCGTGATCTTGTCGCCATTCGGAACGCCCGGCACATAGGTCTCGATCTTATCGTCGAGGGAGAGCTTTCCCGCTTCCACGAGCTGCATCAACAGCGTGCCGGTGAAGGTCTTGGTGATCGAGCCGATGCGGGTGTGCATACCCACTTCCATCGGCGCACCGGTTGCGGGATCGGCCACGCCCCAGGCCCCGCTCCAGTGCCCCTCAGGCGTGCGCACGCCAACGATGAAGCCCGGCGCTGCGGCTTTGCCCAGCGCATCGCGAACCGCCGCATCAAGCTTTTGCGCAAGTGCGTCCGGCAGCAGCGTCTGCGTCATTGCGGCGGTAGGCGCTGCAGCGATGACGGCAGCCGGATCGGCGACACAGGCCTGCGCCGCCGCGGCCCCGGCGGAAGCGCACAGCGCTGCACCTGCCGTTGCCGCGAGCAGCGTTGCACGCCCCGTGATCTTTTTGGAGATGCCGGATTTCGTCATGTTGCTCTGCCCCTTGATGTGCGAAACGGCCCCGTCCGTCTTGCCAGAGGGGCTCGGCTCCACCAGCCTGAATCGGGTTTCGGTATGACGCGGGCTCGCCGGCAAACAAAGTGATGAAACGGTTCAATTTTGGTATAAAACCATCCCCGGACACGTGAAATCGGCGATGCGCGGATTCGCTTCTGAAGAGCGAGCATGACCAGCGCCAGAAGACAGGCAACTTATTGACACAGGTCGAACTCGACATCGCTGGCGGCGCGCTGCGGCGGGAGGGCGAAACCCTGCCATTGCGCCCGAAGACCCTGGCCGTTCTTCTTGCGCTCATCGAGCGGCAGGGCGAGACGGTCAGTCAGGACGAGTTGCGCCGTCTGATATGGGGAAACCGGCACGGTAGCGATGCCGGCCCGAAACAGTGCATCCGGGAGTTGCGCCGCCTTCTGGGCGACAGCGCCACCGCCCCCCGCTTCATCGAGACGGTTGGTCGCTACGGCTACAGGCTCTCCGGGCAAATCGACATTCCCGGCGCGAACACACCTTCCCCCTCCAGCGAACGCCCCCTGTGCGTGGGGCGCGAACGAGAACTGAAAGCACTCACCAGAAGCCTGACCGCCGCCCGCCGCGGCAATCGCGCCATCGCGCTTATCGCCGGAGAGAGCGGTGCCGGCAAGACGCGCCTCGTCGACAGTTTTCTGGCCACCCTGACCGGCGCAGCCCCGGCCATGTGGATCGCGCATGGCCAGTGCCTGCCGCATCCGGGCGCCCGCGAGCCCTACGGCCCATTGCTCGAAATCCTCTCGCAGATCGTCAATGCCCGCCCCGTCGCAAACCTGCCGCGCCTCCTGCGTGAAACGGCCCCCACCTGGCTGGGGCATCTGCCCGGAGCCGATCACGGCCACGACCCGGCAACGTTCGACCCCGGCCAGAAATTCGGCCCCGACCGTCCGGACCCGATGCCGCGCGAATTCACGCTTCTCATGGAGCGGATCACCCGCGAACAGCCGGGCATACTGGTTCTGGAGGATCTGCACTGGTCCGACCAGAGCACACTCGCCTGGCTCTGCGCCTGGGGGCTGCAGCGCACGCCCGCGCGCCTGATGGTGCTCGTCACCTATCGCTTCGATGAGGTGGATACTGCGGACGAACTCGCCACGACACTCAGCCACCTGAACCGGCAACCGGGCATCCAGACGCTGACTCTGGAGGGGCTTGGCGCAGAAGCCGTGCATGACTATCTGGCGCAGCGCTTTCCCGGCAACGCATTTCCGCCCTCGCTCGCTGCCGCTCTGGCCCACCGCACGGAAGGTCACGCCATCCTCGTCGAAGCGGTCACGGAGCAATGGCTGCGGAATGGCGATATCGGTCAGGCGGCCGGACGCTGGCAGTTGAACCGCCCCGAGAAAGAACTGGTTCTGGCAATCGCCCCCGGCGTGCGTGACGTGATTTCAGCAGAAATTGGCCGCCTCACACCGGCCGAGCGCCAGCTTCTGGAAGCTGCGAGCGTCGCCGGACCACGTTTCTCTGCCGCTGCCATGGCCGACACGCGGGAAGCACGGGAAGACGTCGAACACAGGCTGGAGAACCTTGCCCGCAATCGCCGCTTCATTGAACAGGCCGGCGTGAGCCAACAGCCCGATGGCACGCTCGCCACGCGCTATGCCTTCCGGCATGCGCTTTATCATGAAGCGATCTATGACGGCATCCCCGCCGCCATCCGGCAGGGCCTGCACCAGCGCATCGGCGACCGGCTCGAGACCATCTTTGCATCCGACACTGCCGAAGTGGCGACAACGCTTGCAGACCATTTCGAGCGCGCGGCAGACTGGCTGAAGGCAGCCCGGTATCGGGGGCTCTCCGGCATACGCGCGCTTGATCGCGGCGCAGCCCATGACGCCGCCACGCAGCTTCGTCAGGCGCTTGCGCTTCACGAACGCTGTCCGGATGCCGACAGAAGCCAGAGCGCAGCCGAACTCAGGACACTTCTCGGCCTCGGCGCGGCGCTGATCGTCTCCGAGGGTTTTACGCGCGAAGAACTCAGGGCCGTCTACAAACGCGCCAGCACGCTCGCCCTTGAGGTTGGCGACCCTGCCGAAATCGCCCCGGTTCTGGCCGGTATGTGGAACTACCATCTCTCGCGCGCAGAATTCGGCAAGGCCGAAGAGATCGCCCTCGGTCTTTGCAACCTTTCAGCAAACGTCCCCGTGCAGATAGCCATGGCAACGCACAACGCCATTGGTCAGACCGCGTTCTTCACTGGATCCCTTGCGGCCAGCCTGCCTGAGATCGATGCCGCATTGTCCCTGCATGAGGGTGCCGAAGAGGAAGCCGGCGACACGCTGCTCGGCGAAAATGCAGGCATTGTCTGCCGGCAATACGCCGCCTGCGTGCAGCAGATTCTCGGAAATGATGCAGAGGCCGACGCGCATTTGACGGCGGGCATGCGCGAAGCCGAAGCGCTCGATCAACAGTTCGGACAGGCCCAGATGTTCTGGGCAGGCGCGATCATCGCCCGCGAGCGTGGCGATGCGGCGCTCACGATGGAGCGCGCGCAGCGCATGATCGAGACCTGCCGGCGCGCCGACATTCCCTACTGGATTCCTCCGGGAAACATGCTGGCTGGATGGGCGCGCGCAATGCTCGGAGACCCCGCAGGCGAGGAGCAGCTGCGCAATGGCCTCACCGCCTATGAGGCGATGAACGCGCGCCTGACCCTGCCCTATGGTCTGGGGCTATTCGCCGAAGTTCTACTCCACGACGGCAGGACCTCCGACGCGCTCAACACGCTCCGCCGCGCCCTGCGCCTCGTTCGCTCCACCGGCGAGTGCTGGTATGAAGCCGAGCTTCACCGCCTCTGGGCGAAGCTGGCGCAGCAGACAGGACGGCCCAAGAACGCGCAACGCGCCCTCGAAAGAGCGCTCAACATTGCCCGCCGGCAGGGCGCAATCGCCTTTGAGAAGCAGGCTTTGGCGCAACTGGCGGAAATCAGCCTGAAAGCCTAGCCAGCGTTGATGCGGGATTACGCGCAGGCAGCGCGCAGACCGTCGCCCGGACCAAGAAAATCGGGCACGCAGATCCGATTGCGCCCGTTGCGCTTTGCCCGGTAGAGCTGGCTGTCCGCAATCGTCATGAGCACCGAGAAGTCAGCCCTGCTTTCCGCAAAGGCCACACCGATGCTCACGCTTAGCGGCACGACCATGTCAGACGGCGTGCGCAGCCCCAGCCGCTCGACATCGGCGCGCACCTTCTCAGCAAGCTGCACCCCGTCATCAAACGAAGCGGCTTCAACAAACACACCGAATTCCTCGCCACCGATGCGCGCCGCAAGCCCGGTCTCGCCAACCACGTTTCGGATAACGCTGGCAATGGCGCAAAGCGCCTGATCGCCGACCAGATGACCGTGCGTGTCATTGATGTTCTTGAAGTCATCCGCATCAATGACCAGCAGAACCCCGCCTGCCCCGCGCTGACCGATCTCATCCAGATCGGTGACAAACGAGCTGCGGTTCAGCAATCTCGTCATCCCGTCCGTGCGCGCGGCAATGGCCAGTTCGTCATACACATCGGCAAGCTCTGTGTGCGCTGCTTCCAGCTGCGCATGCGCAAGCGCGATCCGGTGGTTCTGGTAGAATGTGTAGGTGCACGTGGGAAATGCGATCAAAAGCGGACACAGAATGCTCATGATCACCGGAAACCAGTTGATCCCGCCGCCAGCCAGGCTGAGCACAGCCCAGCAGATCACCAGCGAGGCGATGATGGACATAAAGGTGGCGACTGCCGCTTTGAACAATACGAGCTTCATGCCCGCGGCGATTATCAGCGCATGTGTTGCGAGCCGGTTAAGAACGCAGACTGCCCACAGGACAAGCGATGGGCCATGCTTCCCGCACGCTTCCCTGCATCAGAACCTGTAGGACGCGCCCAGACGCAGACCGTGCGTTTTCAGCCCGATGCGCGAGGGGTTTGCGCCATCGTTGAAAACACGGCGACCAAAATCGCTGTAGCGATACTCACTTTTCAGAATGAGCCTGTTTCCCACGGCAAAGTCGACGCCGCCACCCAGCGTCCAGCCGACATGGATTTTCCGTCCACCCGGATCGAACACACCGTTGCCATGCATTCCCACAAAGCGCACGTCAGCGATTGCCGGACCAGCCGCAAGATAGGGCATGCGCCGATCCACCACATAACCGAGCCGTCCGCGCAGCGCCGCTGTCCAGTCGAGCCGGGAACGCGCGACGTAACCCGGCGAAATCTGAAATCCGCCCCGCGTGTAGAAATGGCTCCTGCCTTCGGCACGCAGCCATGCCCCATCCAGCTCAACGCCGGCAACGACATTGCGGGTGACCTGTCGCTGATAACCCGAATGGAGGCCCGCAAAGAATGCGCTGACATCCGCCCGGGAATGGTCACCGACCGCATAGGCCTGATGCAGAGCGCCGCGCAAATTTCCCACCTGCACCCCGGCATAAAAGCCATTCCAGTCAGACGCCGTTGAAAAAAACGCCGCGTCGGGTTCGGCGGACAGCGCCCTTGAAAGCGACAGAAAAAGAACCGCCGAAACGAGACATACCGTGCGCATTGTCATGCCTCTCTGCGCGTGCATTCAAGACAGGCAAGTGCATGCTCAAAAAATGAAAATTTAGTTGCACGGCAAATTAAATAGCGTCGCCTCTCCCTCTCTGCTCCGGCCCGGCGCGCGATTTCACACCCACGTGGTGCGGCAAAAGGGAGCGCTGCGCAGGAACCGCTCGTCAGGCTTCGCGCCTGTGGATATGATCGATAATTATTGACTCATACCCAAACGATCATTATCGATCATGTCAGGGAGGATAAATTGACAAGTACGCGCCACCGTTTTCCGCAGGAACGCCAGCAGCAGATGATCGACGTGATCGTCGAGCGTAAGCGCGTGGGCACGGCCGAGCTTGCCAAACTCCTCAAGATTTCACTGCCGACGGTTCGCCGTGACCTGACGGTCCTGGAGCAGGCCGGCATCGTTGCCAGAACCCATGGCGGCGTGGTCGCGCGCGGCATTGGCGAGGGCGACACCGAACCGCTCTTCCTGGAGAAGGTGCGCCACCATCAGACACTCAAGCAGCGTATCGGCCAGAAGGCCGCCGCCAGCATTGAAGACGGTCAGGTGGCGCTGCTCGATTCCGGCACCACGGCGCTGGCCACCGCTCACGCATTGGCGGGAAGGCGCATCACCGTGGTGACGATGGACATAAAAGTCGCCGAGGCAGCCGCCGTCGGGCCAACCGAGGTCCACATCGTCGGTGGGCGTGTGAGAAATGGCTATTTCAGCTTGGTCGGCAACTGGGCGAAGACCGCGCTCGCCACCATTCAGGCCGACATCTGCTTCATCGCCGCCGACGCCATCGATGAAGGCGGCGTGACGACGGCAACCTTCGACGAGGCCGAGACCAAGCGGCTCGCCATGTCACGCGCCAAGCGCACCGTGGTCATCACCGATCACAGCAAATTCGGCAAACGCGTGTTCGCAGAAGTCTGCGGGCTCGACGCCATCGACGAACTCATCACCGACAGGGACGCGGAGGATCTGATTGCGCCCTATCGGAAGCTGATACCGGCCATAACGCTCGCCTGAGGGGGGCGGCCGACAACAAGAAAGAAAGGCACGGAATGTCAAAGTTCAAGCAGCTCTTCGGCGACAGGAAACCCATCATCTCGATGGTGCATCTTCTGCCGATGCCCGGCTCACCGCTCTATGATGCGGATGCGGGCATTGACGGCATTGTCGCCGCAGCGCGCAAGGATCTCACCGCCCTGCAGGAAGCCGATGTCGATGCGGTGATGTTCGGCAATGAGAACGACCGCCCCTATGAGCTCAAGGTCGACATCGCCTCCACCGCCGCCATGGCCTATGTGATCGGCCAGCTGCGCAGCGAGATCAAGAAGCCTTTCGGCGTCAACGTTCTGTGGGATCCGATGAGCACCGTGGCGCTCGCAACGGCAACCGGCGCTTCCTTCGTCCGCGAAATCTTCACCGGCACCTATGCCTCCGACATGGGCCCGTGGACGCCGAATGCCGGCGAGGCGCTGCGCTACCGCAACCGCCTTGGCCGTGACGATCTGGTGATGCTCTACAACGTGTCGGCCGAGTTCGCCGATTCCATGGACAAGCGCCCGCTGGCCGACCGCGCCCGCTCTGCCGTCTTCTCCTCCATTCCCGACGCCGTGCTCGTTTCGGGCGCCATCACCGGCGAGGCCGCCGAGATGACCGATCTCAAATCGGTCAAGGAAAAGGTCACCGACACACCGGTTCTGGCCAATACGGGCGTTCGCCACAACACCGTGGCCGACATTCTCAAGATCGCCGATGGCTGCATCGTGGGCTCGTCGCTCAAGGTCGACGGCAACACCTGGAACCCGGTCGATCCGGAGCGGGCCAGGGAGTTCATGCAGATCGTAAAAGCCGCCCGCGGCGGCTAACCATCGGGACCTGGGGAGGAAGACCATGGACGCAAGACAGGACACCACAGGCTCACACTTAAAGAGCCTGGGAATATTGACGGCGCTGATATTCGTTGCGCTTGCAATCGCCAGTCCGACATTCCTGTCATCGTCAAACCTCAAATCCATGGGCTTCCAGTTCCCCGAATTCGGGCTTCTGTCCCTTGCAGTCCTGCCGACGATGATTTCCGGTGGCATCGACCTTTCGGTCGTCGCCATCGCCAATCTGGCCTCCATCGTGGCCGCAGTGACCATGAAAGCCGGACCGGAAGTGGCATGGCTCGCCATCCCCGCCGGTCTCGCCGTGGGGCTCGTCTGCGGCGCGTTCAACGGCTTTCTCATCGCCTATCTGCGGCTGCCGCCCATCCTCGCGACGCTCGGCAGCATGCAGCTCTTCGCCGGCATCGGCATCATCATCACGCGCGGCCCGGCCATCACCGGTCTTCCCGACTGGTACACGGCGTTCGGCAACTGGACGATCGGCGGCGTGCTCCCGCTTCCGCTTGTGCTGTTTGCACTGGTCGCCTCGGGCCTTGCCTTCCTTCTGCGCCGCACGCCGGTGGGCATGCGGCTGCGCCTGTTTGGCGCAAACCCGGTCGCCGCCGATTTCGCCGGTGTGCCCGGCAAGAAGCTGATCATCCAGATCTACGCAATCGCCGGCTTTATCGCCGCACTTGCCGGTCTGGTGGTTCTGGCGCGCGTCAACTCGGCCAATGCCGACTATGGCAGCTCCTATCTGCTGCTCGTCATCCTCATCAACATCCTTGCCGGCGTCAGCCCGGCCGGCGGCTTCGGCACCGTCACCGGCGTGGCTCTGGCCGTGATCTGCCTGCAGTTCATCTCCAGCGGGCTCAACATTCTCTCCTTCAGCGCCTTCTCCCGCGACCTCTTCTTCGGCGGCCTGCTCATTGCGGTCATGTCCTATCGCGCGGCTTTCGGTTCCTTCGATGTGAAGGCGTTCTTCAAACGAAAGGCTCACCAATCATGAAAGAGCGTCTCCGCTCCCTGCTCAAAACCCTGATGCTGACACCGGGCCTGTCCGGGCATGAAGACCGCGTGCGCCGCCGCATCGAGAAAGAGCTCGCCGATCTGCCGCTTTCCATGCGCACGGATCGCCTCGGCAATCTGATCGCCACACTGGAAGGTGACGAAGGTGCGCCCTCCGTCATGCTGTTCGCCCACACCGACCAGCTCGGCTTCATGGTGCGCAAGATCGAGGATAACGGTCTGGTGCGCATCGAGCGGCTGGGCGGCATCCCGGAAAAGGCCCTGCCCGCGCAGGCCGTTCTGTTCTGCGTCGGCGAGGGCCGCGATGTGCAGGGCGTCATTGCCAACAAGAGCCATCACGCCACGCCGCCGGAAGAGAAATACAAGGTCACGCCCTATCAGGAAGTGTTCATCGATGTGGGCGCGGAAGACGCCGAGGGCGTCAAGGCGCTGGGCATCGAGATCGGCACGCCGGTGGTCTATGACCCGCGCGTCATTGAACTCAATGAAAACCGCCTGATCGGCACTTCGGTCGATGACCGGGCCGGCTGTGCGGTCATCGTCGAGGTTGCCCGCGCACTCGCCGCAGAAGGCCCGCGCCCCACGGTGCATTTCGTCTTCGCCGTGCTGGAGGAGTTCAATCTTCAGGGCGCAATGGTCGCGGCCCGCGCGATCAACCCCGACATTGCCATCCAGCTCGATCTGGCGCTCAACGCCGACACACCCGACATGACCCAGCGCGGTGAAGTCGCGCTCGGCAACGGCCCGGCGATGAGCCTCTACTCGTTCCACGGACGCGGCACGCTGAACGGCACGATCCCGCACCCTGCCCTGCCAAAGCTCTTCTCCGACACGGCTTCATCCGAGGGGATCAATCTCCAGCGCACGGCCCACACGGGTGCACTGACCGACTCCTCCTATGTGCAGCTCGTCAATGAGGGCGTGGCCTGTATCGATATGTGCTTCCCCTGCCGCTACACGCACACCTCGCTCGAAATGTGCGACCTGCGCGATCTGGAAGCCCTCACGAAACTGCTGATCGCCGCGATCCGCCGGGTCGACGCCGGTTTCAGCCTCAACCGGGATGACTACACCTGATGGATTGCTACCTCGGCATCGACATCGGAACCTTCGAAACAAAGGGCGTTCTGGCCGACGGTCAGGGACGCATTCTGGCCACGGCAAAGCGACGGCACGACATGATCGTGCCGCAGCCCGGCTGGGCCGAACATGACGCCGAGAAAGACTGGTGGGGGGAGTTCTGCGCCATAAGCAAAGAACTGATCGCCACCACCGGCATCGCCCCCGGCGACATCAAGGCGGTGGCGGCAAGCGGCATCGGCCCCTGCATGCTGCCGGTCGATGAAGACGGCAATCCGCTGATGAACGCCGTGCTCTATGGCGTCGACACCCGCGCTTCCGAGGAGATCGAGGAACTGACCGCGGAGATCGGCGAGGAGACGCTGCTTGCCGAATGCGGCAACACCCTCACCTCCCAGTCGGTCGGCCCCAAGATCCTGTGGCTGAAGAAGAACCGGCCCGAGCTTTATGCCCGCACCCACAAGGTGATGAACTCCTCATCCTTTCTGGTGCACCGGCTGACGGGACGCTTCGTCATCGATCATTATTCCGCGTCTTCCTCAAGCCCGCTCTACGACATCCACACCAACCGGTGGAGCGACCGTTACGCCGACCGCATCATCGCGCCCGAGCGTCTTCCGGAGCTTCTCTGGAGCACCGAGATTGCGGGCCATGTCACGGAACAGGCGGCGAAGGAAACCGGGCTTGCGCCCGGCACGCCGGTCACCGCAGGCACCATCGATGCGGCGGCGGAGGCCGTCAGCGTCGGTGTTCTGGGAACCGGCGAAATGATGATGATGTATGGCTCGACCATGTTCATCATCCTCGTCACGGATCACCGCGTGAAGGACGGGCGGCTGTGGTATGCGCCATGGCTTTTCAAGGGACAGCACGCCTGCATGTCCGGCACCTCCACCAGCGGCACGCTCACCCGCTGGTTTCAGGAGCAGTTCGCCCGCGAGCTGGATGCCGAGGAGGCGCTGCGGCTGCTCGCCGAAGAGGCGCAGGGCGCGCCGGTCGGCGCAAATGGCATCGTGGTCCTGCCCTATTTCTCCGGCGAACGCACGCCGATCCACGATCCGCATGCGCGCGGCGTCATTTTCGGCCTCGACCTCACCCACACACGGGCAGACATCTATCGCGGTTTCCTCGAGGGCATCGCCTATGGCGTAACGTCGGTGATCGAGACCTATGAGGGCGCCGGCGCAGCGATCGAGCGCATCGCCGCCGTCGGCGGCGGCACCAAGAACGCCGTCTGGTCGCAGGCCATCTCGGATGCGAGCGGCAAGACACAGGACGTCGCCGCCAACACGGTCGGCGCAGCCTTCGGCAACGCATTTCTCGCAGCCGTCGCCGTGGGAGCGGCCGGGCGCGACGACATCCGGCGCTGGAACCCGATGGAGCGGCGCATCGCGCCGCAGGAGGAGAACCGCGCCGTCTATGACGCGCGCTATCGCACATTCAAGGAATTGTACGCCCGCAACAGCGATCTGATGAGGGGAGCGGAACAGCGGACGTCCGATGAAGCCTGACTGACGGCCATCCCGGCCGACGGGGCGCACTGGAAGTGTATCAAGAGGAGGAAAACATGGCTTTGAATTTGAGGAAACTGACCGCCGGCGTGGCGCTCGGCGCCGCGCTGATCGTCGGGGCCGGCGCCGTTACGCACGCGCAGGATGCCAAGCACTCCATCGTGACGGTGGTGAAGCTTTCGGGCATCGCCTGGTTCAACCGCATGGAAGACGGCGTCAATGAATACGCTGCGGAAACCGGCCACGATGCAACGCAGGTTGGACCGGCTTCCGCCGACGCGGCGCTGCAGGTGCAGATGATTGAAGACCTGATCGCCAAGAAGGTCGACGCCATCACCGTCGTGCCGAATTCGCCGGAGGCTCTGGAACCGGTTCTCGGCAAGGCGCTCGACGCCGGCATCAAGGTCATCGGCCACGAGGCGTCCAGCCTCCAGAACATCACCTATGACGTGGAAGCCTTCGACAATGCGGCCTATGGCCGTCACCTGATGGAAGCGCTCGCACAGGCCATGGGCGGCGAAGGCGAATATGCCGTGTTCGTCGGCCACCTGACCGCCAAGACCCACAATGAATGGGTCGACGCCGCCATCGAGTACCAGAAAGAAAAATACCCGAACATGACGCTTGTCACCGACAAGCTGGAGAGCAACGAGCAGCAGCAGACCGCCTACCAGAAGACCAAGGAGCTTCTGCGCACCTATCCGAACCTGAAGGGCATTCAGGGCTCGGCAGGCGAAGATGTCGTGGGTGCGGCTCTGGCCGTTGAAGAAGCCGGCCTCGACGGCAAGGTCAAGATCGTCGGCACCAGCCTCGTTTCGGTTGCCGGCCCTTATCTGGAGACCGGCGCCATCGAGATGATCTCCTTCTGGGATCCCGCGAAGGCAGGCATCGCCATGAACAAGGTCGCTTCCATGGCCATCGCAGGTGAAGAGATCACCGATGGCATGGACCTCGGCGTCGAGGGCTACAACGCCATCAAGCTCGACGGCAAGGTGCTCTACGGCCAGGCCTGGGTCGATGTCACCACGGACAACATGAGCGAATACGATTTCTGATCGTAGCGTGTTGACGTGACCGGAAACGAGAGACGCATGGAGCCCGCCTGCGGTCCTGGCATCAGGACCGGCAGCCGTCTGCGCGCCTCTCGATCCAACCGCCGCCGGGCCTTGTGCGCCCGGCGGCCTTGCCTGAACAACAGAGATTTCCCATGAACGACGAAGCGAGCGGAAGCACGCCCATCCTGCAGATGCGGGACATCCGCAAGGCCTACGGGCCGGTGCGCGTGCTCGAAGACGTCAATCTCGAACTGAGCACCGGTGAGGTGCGCTGTCTGGCCGGCGAGAACGGCTCGGGCAAATCGACACTTATCAAGATCCTGTCAGGCGTGGTGAGCGCGGACGCAGGCCAGGTTTCGCTGAACGGCCGCCAGTTGGGCAACGACCCGATGGGCGCCATCACCGCCGGCCTTTCGGTCATCTATCAGGACTTTTCACTGTTTCCCAATCTGAGCGTCTGGGAAAATATCGGCTTCCTGACCTCGGTTACCTCCGCAGACGTGCTGCACAAACGCAGCGCGCGCCGCAGACTGGCCATCGACACGCTGAAGCGCATGCAGGTGGAGATCGACCCCGACACGCCGGTCGAACTCCTCCCCGTCGCGTCCAAACAGCTCGTCGCCATCGCCCGCGCGCTCGCCAACAGGGCGCGCATCATCGTCATGGATGAGCCGACCACCGCGCTGACCCGCAGCGAGGTCGCCCATCTTCTCGAGATCGTCGGCGCACTGAAGAAGGAAGGCGTTTCCTTCCTGTTCGTCAGCCACAAGATCGAAGAGGTTTTTGCCGTCTGCGACACGGTCACCGTGCTGCGCGATGGCTCCGTGGTGGTGGAAGGCCCCATCGGCGAATTCGATACCGAGCGCCTGGTCGAGGCCATGACCGGCCGTTCCGTGGACAGTCAGCGGCTCCCGCGCGAAGAAGGCGCGGTCCAGCGCCCGTTCCTCGCCGCCAGCGGCCTCGGCCGTCGCGGCAATTTCGTCGATGTGGATCTGGAGCTGCGACCGGGCGAGATCGTCTCCGTGGTCGGCCTTCTCGGCTCCGGCCGCACCGAACTCGCCCAGACCCTGTTCGGCTACATGAAGCCGGATGCCGGGCGCATCGAGATCGATGGCGAGGCCGTCACCTTCAAAAGCCAGCACGACGCCATCGAGCGGGGCATCGCCTATGTGCCGGAAGACCGGCTGACGGAAGGTCTCTTCCTCAACCAGTCGATCCGCGACAACATCACCGTCTCCAGCCTGGAAAAGTCGACTCATTTCGGCATCGTCAGCGCCGCAAGCCTATTGCAGCGCGCACGTGACGCGGTGAAGAACCTCCGGATCAAGACTCCTGACGTGACGCCCGCCGTGGCGACGCTTTCGGGCGGCAACCAGCAGCGCGTCGTGCTGGCGCGCTGGATGGAGATCGATCCCCGGCTTCTCATCCTCAACGGGCCTACGGTCGGCGTCGATGTGGGGTCCAAACGCGAGATCCACGAACTGCTCGTTTCGCTCAGCCGCAGCGGCACGGCGATCATGGTCGTCACTGACGACATCGCCGAGGCCATCGCTCTGTCCGACCGCATTCTGGTGATGGTGCGCGGGCGCATCACCGCAGGCTTCGACGCCGCGACGGTGGACGAAGACACACTCTACAACGAAGTCATCAGGGAGGACCGGACATGAACGCGCTTGCCCGCATCTTTGCAACCCCGCAGGGCATCGTGTTCCTCGTCGCGGTGCTTTTCGCAGTCGTTCTCGGCCTGCTGAACCCGGCCTTCTTCACGCCCTCGACACTGATCGACCTTGCCCGCAACGGGCTGGTGACCGGCATTTTCGCGCTGGGCGTGATGATGGTCCTGGCCTCCGGCGGCATAGATGTCTCGCACACCGCCATCGGCGCATTCGCCATGTATGCGACCATGAAGATCGTGCTGGGCATCGATCTCGACCTGCCGATCATCGCCTATTTCGTCATCGCCGCCGCCATTGGCGCGGGGCTCGGGCTCGTCAACGGCCTGCTCATCGGCGGTCTGGGCCTCAACACGCTGATCGTCACGCTCGGCACGCTTTCCTTCTTCCGCGGCGCGCTGCTCACCTTCCTTGGCACCACCTACATCACCTCGGTGCCGCGCGAAGTGATCAATTTCTCCCGCACCATCCTCATCCGCATCGAGAATGCGGTTGGCCAGATGGTGTCGCTTCCCGCCTCCTTCCTCGTGCTCGTGGCGGTCACCATTGCGCTCGCCATCATCATGAACTTCACCCTGTTCGGGCGGAAGGTCTACGCAATCGGCGGTTCGGAAGAAGCCGCCCAGCGCATCGGCATCCGCATCAAGCGGGTCAAGGTGCTGATCTATGTGATTGCCGGCGCGATTGCCGGCCTTGCCGGCATGACCCATGTGACGCTCTCGCGCATGGCCAATCCGTTCGATCTCGTCGGCATGGAGCTTAACGTCATCGCCGCCGTGGTTCTGGGCGGCGCGCGCATCACCGGCGGACACGGCACCGTGCTCGGCACGCTTCTCGGGGTGTTCGTGATCACCATGATCAACACCACGCTGCTGATGGCCGGGGTTCCGTCCTACTGGCAGAAATTCGTCATCGGCTGTCTGATCATTGTGGGCACCGGCCTGCCCATCGTCTTCGACCGTCTGGCAAAACACCGCCAGCGCATGGCGCGCCCGCTGGAAGCCTGAACGCCGGCTTGAACACACCCCCTTGGAGGACAAGGCATGAAAAAGATCCTGAACAACCCCGCAGACTATGTCGATGAAATGCTCGAAGGCATGGTCGCGGCCCATCCCGAAACCTATGCGCAGCCGGTGCGCCGCGTGATTGCGCGGGCAGCGGGCGCGAAGAAGGGCAAGGTCGGCATTGTGACGGGCGGCGGCTCCGGCCATCTCCCGATCTTCACCGGCTATGTGGGCACCGGCCTGCTCGATGCCTGCGCCATTGGCGACGTGTTCGCCAGCCCCTCCGCCGAGCAGATGGCCGAGGCGATCCGGCTGGCCGATGGCGGCGCGGGCGTGCTGCGCCTTTATGGCAATTACGGCGGCGATGTCATGAATTTCGACATGGCCGGCGAAATGGCCGAGATGGAACACGACATCCGCACCACCACCGTGCTTCTGACCGACGATGTGGTTTCAGCCCCGAAGGAAGAGGCCGAGAAGCGGCGCGGCGTGGCCGGCATGGTCTATGCCTTTAAGATCGCTGGCGCTGCCGCCGAGCGCGGCGACGACCTGGATGAAGTCACCCGCATCGCCCGGAAAACCGCCGATGCCTGCCGCTCCATCGGCATGGCACTGACGCCCTGCACCATCCCGCAGGCAGGCAAGCCGACCTTCGAGATCGGCGAAACGGAAATGGAAATGGGCATGGGCATCCATGGCGAACCCGGCATCTGGCGCGACGCGATCAAGCCCGCCGACGAGATTGCAGAAGAGATGCTGGAGCGCCTCATGGCCGACCAGCCTCTGGCAAAGGGCGACCGTATTTCCATTCTCGTGAACTCGCTTGGCGCAACGCCCGCCGAAGAGCTCTACATTCTCTACCGCCACGCAAAGCAAAAGCTTGATGCGCTCGGTGTCGAGATCGTGATGCCGCTGGTTGGCCGCTACGCGACCTCCATGGAGATGACGGGCGCGACCATCACGGTCATCAAGCTGGACGAAGAGCTTGAAACCCTGCTCAAGGCTCCGGCAGAATGCGCCTTCTGGCGCGTATAGGGAGAGGACGCGATGATCGACAGTTCAGCCATCGCGAAAGCGTTGAGCGGCATTGCCGCTCACACCGCGACTGCCAGCGAGGAGCTGTGCAGCGCCGACGGCGCACTCGGTGACGGCGATCTCGGCATTACCGTATCCAAGGGGTTTGCCGAAGCCGCAGAAACCGAGCTTCCCGACGATGTGGGCATGGCGCTTTTTGCAGTCGCCAAGGCCTTCCAGCGCGTCTCGTCATCCTCCTATGGAACGCTGCTGGCCACCGGTTTCATGGCTGCCGCGAAGCTGGAGAAGGGAAAGACGGAAATTGCGCCGGACGACATTCCGGGCCTCGTCGCCGCCGCCCGCGACGCCATGATGGCGCGCGGCAAAGGCAATCTCGGCGACAAGACGGTGCTCGACAGCCTCGACGCCATCGCAGAGGCGCTCGAAGGCGCAGCGCCGGAAACCATGGTCGACACGGCCATCACCGCCGCCGGCGACGCCGTTGAACAGTTCCGCAACCAGCCCAACAGGCTCGGTCGCGCCCGCATGTTCGGCGAGAAGAGCATCGGACTGGCCGACCCCGGCCAACTGGCCTTTCTGCGCATCGTCGAAGGGCTAAAATACGGCTAAAGCAATTCCAGGAAAAGCGGGAACGCTCTAGCCACATGCCGGCGGTGCGCATCACCGCCGGTGTTCCGGCAACAGGCAAAACTGCCTGCCCCCGCAACACCCTATCCGATAGTGGTGCTGGCTCGGGTTTCGCCATTCAGGCATACTGCCCCTCCTGACTGGTTCATTCCACAGACCAGATCATTGAGGGGCGCATGTGCTTTGTTAAGCGGACATGGCGATTTACCATCAAGGCGATGGTGCTTTTGTTCGCCCATAACCGCCCCTTCCCCATGAGCAATAACCGGCACTTCGGGCAGGTTCGCCAGATCTGCATGCCCGCGAACAAGGTGTGGACGCACAACACGCATTCAGCCGCAATGCATAACGCGCCAGCAGAAATGGGAGGCTAGCATGTCGACGTCGTACGACCAGATTATCGCCCTGATCATCGCGCTCTCCAGCGGAGAAGCAGATGACATGCATTTCCGAACGATCATGGAAGGTGGCGCACAGAAGGCCTATCCGGTCGCGCTTGCGCCATGCCCGCGCCCCCTTGGAAGAACGGAGATCGAAGGCAAAACCATCGTCTGTGGCACGGTGACGGTTCCCGAGGATCACGCGCAGCCCGAAGCGGGAACGCTTGATCTGGTCTTTACGGTTCTGCGCTCCAATTCCTCCTATCCCGCCCCCGATCCCGTCGTGCATCTGCATGGCGGCCCCGGAGCGGGGGTGCTTGGCGGACTACGGAAATTCGCGGAGATATTCGATCCCTGGCGTGACACGCGGGACATCGTGATCTTCGATCAGCGCGCCGCCGGTCTCTCGGCGCGTTCCACCACCTGCTATGACGCACTCACCATCAATGTGATCGACATTGCCAAGGAGACAATCACCTCCACCGAAACCGAGGAGGATACGGTGCGGCCATCGAAACTGGTGGCGGACTGTGTGCGGGAACTGCAGGAAGCAGGCGTCGGACTTAAGAACTTCAACACCTATCAGAATGCGCTCGACGTGCGTGCGGTGGTGAAAACGCTCGGATATGAAACCTACAATCTCTACGGCATATCATACGGCACGAAACTCTCACTGGAAGTCATGCGCAGCGCACCGGAAGGACTGCGCTCGGTCATCATCGATGGCGTCGCACCGCCCGCGATCCATCTCTATGACACGCTTGCGGTGCCGGAGCATGAGGCTATTCTCGCCTTCCTGGCGGAATGCAAGGCAGACGAAGCCTGCAACCGGGCTTATCCGAACCTCGGCCAGAAGCTCAACGAAGCCTATGACAACGCTCTTGCCGGCAAGGTCCGGATTCAGGGCGCGACCATGCCGCCGCAGATCGTTTCCGTCCTGCTCAGCAAGCGCAACGGGCAATACGGACAGGGCAGCTACACGGCCTATATACCCGCAGCGATCTATGAGATGGCGCGCGGCGAAGAGATGCCGACGGTGGCCATGCTTGTCGAAAAAGAGCTGAGCTTTCCCCTGCCCGGCGCCACAGACGCCCGCAATGCAGCAAAGAAACTGACAGATGCAGAAGAGCGTCTCGTAAACATCGTGCTGGCCGAAGCGGAAGCGCTGAAAGCAAGCGACAGCGCGCTCGACCTGACCATACAGGAACTCAAGGACGCATTGTTGCGCGACCGCACCTTCGGTCCTCTTGCAGCCCTTTTCGATGAAGAGATGTCAAAGGCGATCGGCCCGCTTACCACCAACCCGGAACGCCTGCGGGCCGCGGTCATCGACTACGCCGCCATGCAGAACGCAACGCCCTCGAAGGGTCTTCTGCGCAATTTTGTCAGCCAGTATTTCGATGGCGCGGCGCAGCAACGACTTCAGGCGCTGGTCACGGCAATGTCGGATAGCGAGGTGCAGAAGGCCTTCGACGCCATCAGGGCCGCGACAGCACGTCTGGAGAAGGACATTCTCGGCAGCTCGCACCTGTGGATCTACGCCTGCCAGGAAGACCGGCCCTACAACAGCCTCGAGCGCTACAGGGAGGTAACGGACGGGCTTGAGTACGGGCGCATCATCCGATCAGGCTGGGACAGGATGGCCCAGGATTTCTACACGGTATGCGAACTCTTCGAACCGCAGCCGCGTGAGGGGTTTCACGACCCGGTCGTCAGCGACATTCCAACCCTCTCAATCGGCTCGACGTGGGATGTGCAGACCGCGGCAAGCTGGGCGCAGCTGGCCACCGAGACGCTGAGCAACAGCCAGTCCTTCATCATTCCCGAAGCCGGGCATGGCGCGGTGGTCTATCAGCCCTGCGTCGTGGATATGGGGGTGGCTTTCATCAACGACCCGAGCCGCAAGCTGGACAATAGCTGTGCGGAAAGCGCCAGACCGACATTCTACATTGCTCCCTGGGTAGAAGAAGCTTCGCAAGCGCAGGACCCGTGAGGCGCCAGCATCTCATTCACCTGCGCTTCACAGGGCGTTCATGCGCAGAACAAGGGAATGAACCGCGCTAAGGCCCGGCCGCTTCAACCAGATAGCGTCCATTGACCCAGCCAGTCATGCTCTGGTCGCCGCCAAGTCCGATGCGGCACCAGCGGGACTTGGCCACCATGCGGCAGCCGAGATTGCGCACCCGGTCGCCATTGGCCAACTGGCCGATCACTGCGGACTTCGTGCCGGGCGCGGTCCGCACATTCAGGAGATCGTTGCGCGCAACACCGGACACCGCCCAGTAATCGGGACCACCGCTCAGACCGTCTGCAAAATCGGGATTGGCGCTGCGTCCCGCGCCATCGGCTTCGATGTCGACGGAAAGCCGGTAATTGGCCACTTCATCGCGGCGGGCCGCACTGCGCATCATGTAGACGCGGATGCGATAATCGCCATCGGCCGGCAGGACGCCGGTATATTCGTTCCCGGCGACCGATCCCGTGTGAATGGCCGTCTCGCTGCCAGCCGGCAGCAGGTTGAAGTAATTCGCCAGATTGTCGGTGCCGAGATCAATGGCAATGCGCTGGCCGCGTCTTGCGCCCAGAACGTAATCGACAATCTCATATCCCTTGATCCGGCCATTGATCGTTGTGCCGGAGCGACCCGCCTCGAACTGCACCCGGACCTCACGGAGGTCCTGCGCGGACGCCGGCGACCAGGCAAGCGCCGCAACCAGAAGAACAAAACCCAGAATGCGCATTGCAGATCTCCTTTATCGGCGCACAGAAACCGTGTCACCCGATCCTCAGGGTACCGGCCAGGTCCCCGCTGCTCAACCGAACCCTGTCGCTTCAGGCCCTGCAATCGGCGGCGCTGGCCGCCGCCACCGTCTGATAGCGGCCATCGGCCGTGACAACCCGGGCGCATGTGCCCGTGGACGCCTTCCACCAATAGGCCGTCAGTCCCTGGGTTCTGGCCAGCGTGTAGCCACGCGCCATGAGCTGGGTCTCACCGCCAGCGCCCCGCGCGCCGACCAGATCTGCAATGTCTGCCGGCGGCCCGCCAGCCGGTGCAGACGCAGCCATCGAAGCCTGCCCGCATTCGGCCGGACCAACCGGATCGACGCTCTGATAGCGTCCATCGCTGGTCACCACCCGTACACAGTTTCCGCTGGCCGCGTTCCACCAATAGGCGGTCAGTCCCTGCGTTCTGGAAAGCGTGTAACCGCGCGCCATGAGCTGCGTTTCACCGCCAGCGCCCCGTGCGCCAACGAGATCGGAAACACCGGCCCCGCCGCCCGCAGGCGGCATGGTCGTCATGGGTTGTGATGTCTGGGTGTCGGACTGGCACCCCGCGAGCCCGACAACGAACAGGCATGCAAAAAGTCGCTTCATCATGGAAATACCCTCGCAAATTTCCCTCGCCTGCCGAGAGTATAAAATGCCGGCAAAACGTCTGCGACCGCGTAATTAGTGGTACGGAACACCGCTTCTTGCTGCGGGAATACGTGGGTTCACACGCTTTCGCGGAGGCGTTCCTTTTCCTGCGAGCCCGGCATGAACCTGTTTTCAGCGGCCCGCTTCCTGCCCTTCTTTGCTTCTTTCTGCTGCGACAGGAACCACGCCACGCCATACTGGATGGCGATGCCAATGCCCAGCAGGGCAGCGTCCGAAGCAAAATCGGGCTCATAGCGCAGCTTCAGCACCTGAAGCACGATTGCAAGAACCGAACCGGTGGCGAA
>MRWG01000415.1_pt1 | contig 53209 bp, 53 predicted proteins | sample 1013341 | NCBI WGS metagenome assembly MRWG01 (sample SAMN06117577, study PRJNA244670) | biofilm metagenome | biome: Water; feature: Cathode Biofilm; material: Biofilm; isolation source: microbial consortium enriched at the cathode of a solar microbial fuel cell | place: USA: District of Columbia ... | reverse complement strand
ATCGGGCGGACAAGTTCTCGGTCCCCTAACAGATAGGTCCTGATCCATACAGGGAAAAGACGCTGCATGCTGGATATGATGAGCTTCGCTGCAACCCTCCTGCCCGCTGCGGCGCTGACATTCCCGGATGTCAGTCCGGCGCTGGTCTCGATCGACCTCGGTTTTCTCGGTCTGGGCAAGTTCCATCTGCGCTGGTACGCGCTGGGATACATGGCGGGGATCGCCCTGGCCTGGTGGTATGCCTCGGCCATGATCCGGCGGCCAAGCCTGTTCGGCGGCGCCAGCCCGCTGACCAAGGACCAGCTCGACGACATCATGTTCTGGATCATTGTCGGCATCATCCTCGGCGGACGCTTCGGCTATGTCCTGTTCTACATGGTGCCCTACCAGTTCGACGTGATCGCGGCGAACCCGCTGACCATCTTCAAGATCTGGGATGGCGGCATGGCGTTTCATGGCGGCATTCTGGGCGTTACCATCGCGCTCAACCTGTTCGCGCGCCGTCGCAAAGTGTCACTGCTTTCCATCGGCGACATTGCCGGCGTGGTCGCGCCGATCGGCATCGGCCTCGTCCGCCTCGCCAATTTCGTGAACGCCGAACTCTATGGCCGCCACACCGACGCGCCCATCGGCATGGTCTTCCCGGAAGGCTATGTGCGCGGCTCCACGCCTCCTGCCTATAATTGGGAAACCGGCGAATGGGTCAGCACCGGATTTGAGACAGCACGCCATCCGAGCCAGCTGTATGAAAGCGTGCTGGAAGGCTGGCTGCCGCTGCTTGTGCTATCGGTCCTGATCTGGCGCTTCGGCGCGCTGAAACGCCCCGGCCTCGTCGCCGGCCTGTTCCTGCTGATGTATGCTGCGGGCCGCACCATTGTCGAAAATTTCCGTATGCCGGACAGTTTCGCGACCAGCCTGCCGGACTGGATCACGATGGGCCAGCTGCTTTCCATCCCGATGTGGATTGGCGGGATCTGGCTGGTCTGGAATGCGCTGAAGAAAAAGCCTGCGACTGCGGACTGATCTGCCCATGACCCTCAAGGAACGCATCATCCGCCTGATCGAAACCGGCGGCCCCATCCCGGTTTCAACTTACATGCAACTCGCCCTGCATGACGCCAGCCAAGGCTATTACGCCACGCGCCCCGGCCTTGGCACGGATTTCATCACGGCGCCGGAAGTCAGCCAGGTCTTCGGCGAACTGATCGGCCTGTGGGTCGTGCATGAATGGCGGGCCATGGGCGCGCCGGACTCGTTTCATCTGGTCGAGATTGGTCCCGGTCGCGGCACGCTGATGGCGGATGCGCTGCGCCTCGCCTATGTCGCGGGCGGCCGCGAATTTGCCGATGCCGCCAAACTCACCCTCGTCGAGCCGAGCCCGAAACTGCGCAAGGTCCAGGCCGAGCGCCTCAGCGATTACACCCCGTCCTTTGCCGATACGCTCGCCAATGTGCCCGCCGGCCCGATGATCCTCGTCGCCAATGAATATCTCGACTGCCTGCCCGCCCGCCAGTTCCGCAAGGCGGAAGATCAGTGGCGCGAATGCGTGGTCGGGCTGGATGCGGACGGGGCGCTGGCCTTCGGTCTCGCCGCCGACGAGCAGCGCGCCCCCGATGGCGCCGCCAAAACGTCAGAGGCCGTCGAGGTCCAGATCGGCTTCGACCTGTTGATTGCAGACCTCCTCACCCGCCCCGCGCCGATGCGCGCGCTGTTCATTGACTACGGCCCCGCCGATGCCACGCCGGGCGACAGCCTCCGCGCCTTCAGCCAGGGCGAACAGGTCTCCCCCCTCGCCCAGCCGGGCGAGACCGATTTGACCGTGGACGTTGATTTCGGTCGCCTGAAACGACTCGCTGCCCGCATGGGACTGGATGTGGCCGGGCCGACACCGCAGGGCATGTTCCTGATGGGGCTCGGCGCGCAGGCCCGTCTCAACCAGCTGGTCGAGGCCAACCCGGACCATGCCGACGCGATCTTCAACAATGCCCAGCGGCTGATCGACCCGAAAGACATGGGTAGCCGCTTCAAGGCGATCTGCCTGTCGAGCACGGGCCTGCCCGCGCCGGTTGGGTTCTAGGCGCCCCTACTCGGCTTCAGCGCCGATATGCTGGTCTATGAATGTCGCCATAGCGCGTAATGCGTCAATTCGCGTATCGCCATCCGACATCCAGTGATCCTCACCTTCCAGTTCGAGGAAGGTGACGCTCTTGCCGGCTTTTTCGAGAGCCCGTTCCATGATCTCGCTCTGCTTGATCGGCACGACGGTGTCGTCATTGCCATGGATCAACAGTACGGGTGCCGTGAACTTGTCTGCGGCTCTGGCTGGCGAGATAGCATTCAGCTTCTCGCGCTCTTCATCAAGATCGCCTATGTTTTCCTGCCAGTAGTCCAGCGCCCAATGCTTGCGCCCATTATCCCACTTCACATCCACGAGGAGGGGTCGAATGTCCGACACGGGTGCAATCGCCACGACGCATTTGTACAGGTCGGGTGTGAACGCACCGCCCGCGAGCGCCGCATAGCCGCCATAGCTGGCCCCGACAATGCAGACACGTGTCGGGTCTGCCAGGCCCTGCTCCACCAGCGTCTGCACGCCATCAGTGATGTCATCCTGCATCTTGCCGCCCCACTCCCCCTTGCCGAGAATCCGGTGCTCAGTTCCGTAGCCTGACGACCCCCGGAAATTCGGCTGAAGCACGAGGTAGCCCCGATTGGCGAAATACTGCGCCATCCAATCGAACCCCACCGCGTCATACGATTCTGGTCCGCCATGTGGCATCACGACCAGAGGCAGCTTGCTGGCCGTTTCAATATCCACGCCCGCCGGCCAGGTCAGGATCGACGGAATGTTGAGCCCATCCCGGGCTTTGTAATTGACAGAAACCATCTGGCCGACGGCGTCTGGGGGTATGTTGTCACGCTCATCCGCGACGAGCATCATTTGGCCGGTTTCCCGATCCTGCAGGACAAAACTGCCGGGCGTGTCGCTGCCATAGATCAGGTAGAGTAGCTTCGACCAGTCATCGGTCCAGGATACGAGATTTACGGAGGCCGTGGAAAACTGGTTCACCATGCCCGAGACGGCCGCGTCCACATCCGGATCATAAAACTTGTACGAAGGCACTGCGCCGGAATATTCGACACCGAGAACCAACCGGTTCCCATCCTTGATGATCCGCTCGATCGTACCGCCCTTCCCGCCGAGCGATGCAGGCGTCAACTGCCCCGAGAAATCGAGCTCATAAACGTTTCCGGAATCATCGGCATCACTACCGTCGGAAAACAGCAAGGCGGACCGGTCAGCCTTGATACCCGTGACACCGGGGGGCAGTTGCGATGTTTCGAGTTCATAGATGAGCTCACGCTTCCCGTTCACATAGGTATAAACCCTGTAGGTATCCGTGGTGTTATTATAGTCCTCCCGCGCAAGTACCGTCCCATCCTTGTCCACGAACCAATCAACCGTATTGTCGACACCGCTCTTGAACCGTCTTCCTTTGCCGGTCTTCAAATTGACGCGCAGCAGGCTGTAATTCGGATGAGAATAGCGATCTCCGACATAAGCCGGCATGAAGATGTAGCCGGGGTCGGCATCGTCACCGACAATCCGCCCAAGATCGCCCTGGGCTGGATAGATGTTGTCCGTACCCCTCAACAGGAATGTCAGTTTCTTAGTCTTCAGACTGAAAGAGAAAGCGCCCGAATATTCAAACTCCCCCCGAAACCCGATCACGAACTTCGTTTCCGAAGCAAGGATGACGATGTTCTCCTCATCGGCGAACCAGATGTCTCGCGTGGCAACGTCGTCGATCTTCACGTGATAGGTCTTCTGTCGCGTCGCGAAGTCAAACGTGACCAGATAGTCCGCCCCTTCCCGGCGCTCGGCAAAGGCAACGATCGATCCATCCGGAGACAGGGCCATGTACCGGATTGAGGGCAGGTCGCCATAGGCTTCCAGCGGCGGGTGGGTGACCTCGGCGCTGGCCGTGTTGAAGCCAAAGCCGAGCCATGCCGCCAGAACGGCGAGGACCAATACTCGCATGCAGGATCTCCCGAATAATTGCGTTCAGGCTATTTTGGATGGAAAGGCGAGGCAACACCGAAACCGCCCGATTTCGACCAACTCCCCCCTTCCGCTGCGCAAGCCGGGCTTGGCTTTGGCGGCGCGGTCCCCATGTCTCAGGGACGCAATGCAAGGGGCCTTGATGTGGCTGAACTTTCGATCCTGGAACTCGGACGCGTGCGCGAGGGCTTTACCCGCGCCGACGCGCTGAATGATGCCCGGCGCCTCGGCCAGCACGCCGAGGCCCTTGGCTACAAGCGGCTTTGGGTCGCCGAACACCACAATATGAAAGCCGTCACGACGGCGGCTACCTCGCTCGTCGTCTCGCACATTGCGGCTGGCACGAAGACCCTGCGCGTTGGCGCTGGCGGCATCATGCTGCCCAATCACGCGCCCTATATCATCGCGGAACAGTTCGGCACGCTGGAGGCGCTCTATCCGGGCCGGATCGACCTTGGCCTGGGCCGCGCCCCCGGCACCGACCAGATGACGCTGCGTGCGCTGCGTCGGGATCCCAACAGCGCCGACCGCTTCCCCCAGGATGTGCTGGAACTGCAGGCCTTCCTCGGCCCGGTCGAGCCCGGCCAGCAGATCGAAGCCGTCCCCGGCTCCAATTCGAACGTGCCTTTGTGGATTCTCGGCTCCAGCCTTTTCGGCGCGCAGGTCGCTGCGGCCTATGGCCTGCCTTACGGGTTTGCCTCGCATTTCGCACCCCAGGCACTGGATGATGCGCTGGCCACCTATCGTGCGAACTTCCAGCCATCAGATCGGCAGAAGACGCCCTACGCGCTGATCGGCGTGAACATCATCGCTGCCGAGACGAACGAGGAAGCCAAGTATCTAGCGACCTCCCAGCAGATGTCGTTCGCAAACCTCGTGCGCGGCGACCGCAAGCTGACCCAGCCGCCGATTGACGACATCGACACCTATTGGACGCCGGAAGAGAAAATGCGCGCGTCACACATGCTGAATTTCAGCATTATTGGGGACGCGGATACGGTGAAACGCGGCGTCGAGGCCCTGCTCGCCCGCACACAGGCCGACGAGCTGATGATCGTCTCCGACATGTATGATGTCGACAAGCGCCTGAGCTCGTTCGAAATCATCGCGAACGTCCTGAAAGACTGAATTGTCGTTTGATGACCGCCCCGGCTAGACGGGGCGCTTGATCTCGTTGTGGTCGTCGAGCAGCACAACGGTCGGCGCATGCTGGCGGGCCTTGTCGGCATCGATCCCGGCAAAGGCCGCAATGATGACTTTGTCACCGGCCGCAAAGTGGCGGGCCGCCGCGCCGTTCACACCGATCGTCTTCGAACCGCGGGGAGCTTCCAAAGCATAGGTCTGGATGCGAGCGCCATTGGTGACGTTCCAGATATCCACGCGCTCATTCGGCAAGATGCCCGAGGCGTCCAGCAGGTCCTGGTCGATCGATACCGAGCCTTCATAGTGAAGGTCGCACTGCGTGACGGTCGCAGAATGCAGTTTCGCTTTCAGCATGTTGAGCAACAAGGATGGATCCTCCCGGATTATTATGAGCGCATCATTATGCTCATAATGAGCATATAGGAAGGCCTGCGGCCTTGCGCAAGGCGCTTATTGCATCGCAGCAAATGTGAGTAAAGACGATATTGGACGCTTGGGCCTCACCTTCACGCGAGGTCATGACATACCCTCGCTCCCATACCCCTATCTCGCGAATTCCGTATCAAAATGGGTCGCCTTGCAGGATTTCGTCTGTTAACAATCTGTAAGGCTGGGGAATAATACAGGGGAAGAACGACATGAAACAGGTGTCAGCAAGCGCCATCGCCATCGCAATGATCGTCGCCGGCTGCGCGTCCAGCCCGGACCCCGCACCCGCGTCTCCGCCGCCCGCAGACGGGCAGGCACCCAATGGACCCGTGCGCGGCATACCCAATCCCGGTGATGATGACTTTCTCGGCGCGCCAACCCCCACCGTGCGGCGCCATACCGGCCGCGCCAGCGGCGGCGCCGTGCCCGCCAAGGACTACCTCCCCTATATCGATGTCGCGATTGACGAGGCAGCCGTCTATTCTGAGTTCGGAGACATGCTGCAGGACCGTTACACGCGCATCCAGATCGTCACGCTGAAACCCGACGCTTATGACATGGAAGGCGTGACGTCCGGCGTGCGCAGTCAGGAAGTTGAGGCTCGCAATTATGACGAGGAGAGCCGGGGCTGGTTCTCTCGCATGATGTCATCGCGCAGCATTACCCGCACCCTGATCGCCGAATTCGATGTGGCCAAGCCGGACATCACCGCAACCAACGCGCTCTTCTCCTCCACCTTTTCCTCGAATAACCGCGAGGGCGAATCCTGGACGACGAACGAAAGCATCTCGGTCTATGCCACGCCTTACTTCAAGGTCGGACCCAACACGACCATTGAGGCACGCTTTCGCCTGCAGTTGTCGGATGAAAAGGAATCTTCAGCCAGCGCCAATGTGATGGGGGCGCTGACCACCGCCGCCAATCTGATCGCACCGACTTCCACACTGGTCACCTATTTCAATGCGCCCCTGATGATGGAGGCTTCCAACTTCCTGAATAACTCCACCAGCACCCTGTTCGGTCAGTCGATCACGGAGCAATCGGTCAGCGCGTTTTCCGTGAAGGCATGGAGCGACAAGCCGATCCTCGTTGTCTCCGCACAATTGCCGGACACGAATGATATCAAGGACACGCGCGGCAAAGGCGCCATCGGTCAATGGGCCGTGTATCTGGACCAGCCGATCCCGTCCATTTTCACAGCAGGTGTTTCGGATACCGGATACCCGGACTTTACCGGCGTCACTTCAGGCGACATCCTGGCTTTTGACGTTGGTGAAGACCTGACCGTGTATGATTACATCTTCTCACGGCTCGACCTGTCAGATCGCATCTCCTACCTCAACAGCTCGGCTGACCCGGACGTTGCCGGCCTGATCTGCAACCGGATTGAGCGTGGCCTTTCCGAGATCGGATTCACATCCTATGACGCGGCCGCTGCGGTCTGGGCCGCATCCGTCTCCGATCAATTCAATGGCGCCGCCAAGTCTGCCTTCCAGGGCGAAAACACATGCGAGGCCATGATACGCTGGAAAGCACTGGGCGGCTGATCCGCTCACGCGACCACCAACCCTCCCCTGTTAGCAGCACTTATGGCCTCATGCAGTTGCGATCCTTTGATGGCCCAGCCAGAAGGAGAGGATGACAAATGTCCTCATCGTCAATGGTCACCAGCCCTTTCCAACCTCTCCCGGTACGCTGAACGCTGCCTTTGCCGAATGCGCTCGGCGTATATTCGAGGCGGCCGATTGGAACATTCGCACCAATCATGTGGCAGATGGATGGGACACGGAAGAAGAGGTCGCCAATCAACTCTGGGCCGATAAGATACTCATTCAGTTCCCCCTGAACTCCATGGGCTTGCCCTGGTCTCTGAAGCGTTATCTCGATGAGGTATACACCGCCGGTATGGATGGCCGCCTGTCAAAGGGAGACGGGCGCAGCCGCAAGGACCCGTCCCGTCAATATGGCAGCGGCGGTCACCTGACCGAAACGCAATACATGCTGTCGCTCACACTCAATGCGCCGCGAACGGCATTTGGCGATCCGAACCAGAATTTCTTTGAAGGTCGCTCCGTCGAAGACCTGCTCTGGCCGGTGCATTTGAATTTCCGATTTTTCGGTATGCAGGCCCTGCCGAGCTTTGCGGCATATGATGTTTCCAAGGCGCCGACAATCGCGGCAGACTTCGAACGCTTCGATGCGCATTTGCGAGGCGCGTTTGGCTTGCCCGCCCAGCAACCCTCAGCTTGATGTGAGGAAATGAGCGACCACGCGCCGGGTGTGCGGGGCGTCGCGATGCTCGAACAAATATATGCCCTGCCATGTGCCAAGCGCCATGCGCCCGCCCGACACCGGAATAGAGAGCGAGGTCTGCGTGAGGGCGGCCTTGATGTGGGCGGGCATGTCGTCCGGCCCCTCGGTGCGATGCACCAGATAGTCCATGGAAGGGTCATTGGCGGGCGGCACAAGGCGCCGGAAGAAGGCCTGCAAATCCCGCTGCACGTCCGGATCGGCATTCTCCTGCACCAGCAGCGAACAGGAGGTGTGCTGGCAGAACAGGGTCAGCAGGCCATCGCCCTCTCCGGCTACGAAGGCTGCCGCATCGCGGGTGAACTCATAAAGGCCGGAACCGCGCGTCGAAATCGTGAGTTGGGTCTGCATCGCTTCCGAATACCCGTCCATCTTGCGCCCGGCAATCGGCAGATGACTTTGCGGGGTGACGGCTCACGCTGCGCCCTGTATCCAAATACTTAACTGGATTAACCAATTGCACGGAGTGGGACATGCGCTGGAAAGGTGGACGCAGAGGCGGAAACGTCGAGGACAGGCGCGGCATGAGCGGCGGCAAGCTTGCGGGCGGCGGCATCGGCTTTGTCTTGATCGCGCTGGTCGTGTCCTATTTCCTGGGCATTGACCCCCAGCCCCTGCTTGAAGCCAGCAGCGGCATGTCATCCGGCCAGCAACAGCAATCCGGCGAAGTCGGCACCCCAGAGGATGAGGCCGGCCAGTTCGTCGATGTTGTCGGAACGAACGTCAACGATGTCTGGGCCGAGCTGCTCGACGGCTATAAGAAGCCGAATACCGTCATCTACACGCAAGGCACGGGCACGGGATGCGGCTATGGCCAGGCCGCGATGGGGCCTTTTTATTGCCCGGCCGACCAGACCATCTATCTCGACCTCTCCTTCTGGCAGCAGATGGAAACCCAGCTGGGCGCGTCCGGCGCAGATTTCGCCCGCGCTTACGTCATCGCACACGAGTTCGGCCATCATGTGCAGACGCTGACCGGCGCCTCACAACAGGTCCGCAAGGCACAGCAACAGGCTCGTAATCAGGCCGAAGCCAACAAGTATTCGGTCGCGCTCGAACTGCAGGCCGATTGCTATGCCGGCGTATGGGCCGCCCGCGCCGCAGAGGCCTCCAATGGCCAGGTCGCACTCGAACGCGGTGACATGGCAGAGGGACTGAAGACCGCCAATGCCATTGGCGACGACATGCTGCAAAAGCGCTCGACCGGTCGCGTCTCGCCCGAAGGCTTCACGCATGGCTCGGCCCAACAACGCATGGAATGGCTGACCCGGGGTTATGAGAGCGGCGACCCCCGCCAGTGTGATACGTTCAACTGAGCCCCTGCCCGAACGGGGGAAGCAACACCACTCAAAGAGGGAGAGCCGACATGACCGACGGCAAGCCAATGGGGTTCGACACCCTGCAGATTCATGCGGGCGCAAACCCGGACCCCACCACTGGCGCGCGTCAGGTGCCGATTTACCAGACAACGGCCTATGTCTTCCGCGACGCAGACCATGCCGCCGCGCTCTTCGGCCTGCAGGAAGTCGGCTATATCTATTCCCGCCTGACCAATCCGACCGTGGCCGCCCTTGGGGACCGGATCACCGCGCTGGAAGGCGGCGCGGGCACTGTCTGCTGTTCGTCCGGTCATGCGGCCCAGATCATGGCGCTGTTCCCGTTGATGGCCCCCGGCCGCAACATCGTCGCCTCGACGCGCCTCTATGGCGGCACGATCACCCAGTTCAGCCAGACCTTCAAACGCTTCGGCTGGTCGGCCACCTTCGTGGACTTTGACGATCTCGACGCCGTGAAGGCCGCGATTGACGACGACACGCGCGCCATCTTCTGCGAGACCATCGCCAATCCGGGCGGCTATATCACGGACCTCGACGCGATCGCCGAAATCGCCGATGGCGCGGGCATCCCGCTGATCGTCGATAATACAACGGCCACGCCCTATCTCTGCCGTCCGATCGAGCATGGCGCGACGCTGGTCGTTCACTCGCTGACGAAATACATGACCGGCAATGGCACGGTGACCGGCGGCGCGATTGTCGATTCCGGAAAATTCGACTGGTCAGCCTCTGACAAATTCCCGTCCCTGTCGCAGCCCGAACCGGCCTATCACGGCCTGAACTTCCACGAGACATTCGGCCCCGCCGCGTTCACCTTCCACGGCATTGCCATTGGCCTGCGCGACCTCGGTATGACGCTCAACCCGCAGGCGGCGCATTATACGCTGATGGGCATCGAGACGCTCTCCATGCGGATGGAGAAACACATTGCAAACGCCAAGAAGATTGCCGCGTGGCTGGAAGGTCATGATGCGGTTGCTGGTGTCACCTATGCCGGGCTCGACTCCTCGCCCTACAAGGATCGCATCCCGAAAATCTGCCCGAAAGGGGCTGGCGCCCTGTTCACGGTCCAGCTGAAAGGCGGCTATGAAGCCTGCACAAAATTTGTCGGCGGCCTGAACCTGTTCAGCCATGTCGCGAACCTCGGTGACGCGCGCAGCCTGGTCATCCACCCGGCCTCCACCACGCACCGCCAGTTAACCGAAGAACAGCAGATCGCCGCTGGCGCCGCGCCCAACACGGTCCGCCTCTCCATCGGCATCGAAGACGCCGGCGACCTGATCGCAGATCTGGATCAGGCGCTGAACGCGGCAGGCTAGTCACGCTTCGACAAATCCAAAAGCAAAAAAGGCGGCCTCGACGGGCCGCCTTTTTCAAACTTGGATCGGCGCTTGCGCCTTATGTATCCAGGAAGCTGCGCAGTTTGCGGCTGCGGCTCGGATGCTTCAGTTTGCGGAGCGCCTTGGCTTCGATCTGGCGGATTCGTTCGCGGGTCACCGAGAATTGCTGGCCGACTTCTTCCAGCGTGTGATCCGTGTTCATACCGATGCCGAAGCGCATGCGCAGCACGCGTTCTTCACGCGGCGTAAGCGAGGCGAGCACGCGCGTCGTCGTTTCGCGCAGATTCGACTGGATCGCGGCGTCGACAGGCAGAAGCGCCATCTTGTCCTCGATGAAGTCGCCGAGGTTTGAATCCTCGTCGTCGCCAATCGGCGTTTCCAGAGAAATTGGCTCTTTCGCGATCTTCAGAACCTTGCGGATCTTTTCCAGCGGCAAGCCCAGCTTTTCGGCCAGTTCTTCGGGGGTCGGCTCGCGGCCGATCTCGTGCAGCATCTGGCGCTGGGTACGGATGATCTTGTTGATCGTCTCTATCATGTGCACCGGGATACGGATCGTGCGGGCCTGGTCCGCGATGGACCGGGTAATCGCCTGACGGATCCACCAGGTGGCATAAGTCGAGAATTTGTAACCGCGGCGGTATTCGAATTTGTCGACAGCCTTCATCAGGCCGATATTGCCTTCCTGGATGAGATCCAGGAATTGCAGGCCACGATTGGTGTATTTCTTCGCGATGGAGATCACGAGGCGGAGGTTCGCCTCGACCATTTCCTTCTTGGCGATGCGCGCTTCGCGTTCACCCTTCTGCACCGTCTGCACGATACGGCGGAAATCATCGATCGGAATACCGATTTCCTGCGCGATCTCGGAAATATTGTCGCGGGACTCGGTGATCTCGGCTTCCTTGCCTTCGGCAAAGCGCTTCCACTTGGCCGACAGGCCCTTGACCGCGTCCAGCCAGTCCGGCTCCAGTTCGCGGCCAAAATAGTTTTCGAGGAATTCCTTGCGCGGCACGCCATAGGCATCGCCCATGCGCATCAGCTTGCCTTCCATGCCCATCAGCTTCTTGTTGATAGCATAGAGCTGTTCGACCAGCGCTTCGATCCGGGCATTGTTGATGTGGATCGTCTTCAGGTTTTCGACGATCGAATTTGACAGCGAGTCATACTCTTCCTGAGCCTTCGGCGTCAGGTCCTTGCCTTCGAGGCGGCGGTTGACGAGCTTGTCCTGCAGCTTGCGGTATTTCGCAAAATCGTCGGCGATCTCGTCCAGCTTGGCCAGAACGCCATCGCGCAGTTCGGCTTCCATGGCGGACATGGACATTGCCGCAGCATCATCCTCGTCCTCGTCGTCATCATCGTCTGAGGATTCTTCGCCTTCGGCTTTCGCCTCGTCCGCTTCGTCTTCTTCTTCCTTGGGCTTTGGCTCAGGCGGCGGGTTTTCCGCGCCATAGGTGGCCTCAAGGTCGATCAGGTCACGCAACAAGATGCGCTCGTTCACAAGCTCGTCGCGCCAGACCATCATGGCTTCGAAGGTCAGCGGGCTTTCGCACAGCCCGCGGATCATCGCATCGCGACCAGCCTCAATGCGCTTGGCAATCGCGATCTCACCTTCACGCGACAGCAGCTCAACAGCGCCCATTTCGCGCAGGTACATGCGGACCGGATCATCGGTGCGGTCAGAACCGCGCGCATTGCCCTTCTTGGCAACGACTTTCTTGTCTTCAATTTTGGTGAGCGCCTTGCCTTCGGCTTCGGCTTCTTCTTCGCTCTCGACCACTGCAATGCCCTGTTCGGAGATCTGGGACATCACGTCCTCGATCTGGTCGGAGGTCATTTCGTCATTGGGAAGCAGAGCGTTGATTTCGTCATGCGTGATGAAGCCGCGCTTCTGAGCGCGCTTCAGGACTTTCTTGACGTCGGTCGCATTGAAATCGACCAGGCCGTTTTCATTGTCCTTGTCGTCATCACGGTCGCCATCGCCGGAGACGTTCTTTTTCTTGGTGGCTGTTGCCATTCAAATCTCTCCTGTGAGGACCCCGACTGCGCTTGCCGAGAACTCTCCCAAAATAATACCTGCCTGTTAGCTTTCGCTGACTGTTCCTGCTGCCTCGTACATGCGGTCCCGCAGGACCGTTCGGTTCTCAACGAGCTGAAGACGCCTGTGCCATATACATGACGGCAGGGTCGATCCCTTGCACGCAGCATCCATGCCACGGTCAAGAGCAGGCTCGTGTGAACGTCCGTCTTCCAGAAATTGCTCGATGGCCGTTGGCCAGTCCTTTGCCTCGGGTTCAAAAACCGCGTTCAGAGGCAGATGAGGATAGTGTTTGAGCAGTTTGTCAGCGCGCATGTTCCCTGCTTACAGTAAATGGGCATGGATTGCGTTGCGGTCAATAGGTTTTCCTGCGTTTGAAGCCGCGATGCCTAATTGCTGGAGCCATCTGGCTTGAACCAGGGGTTCTTCTCTTCGAACTGTTTCCAGAAATCGCCGATATTCGCCTTGCCCATCGCCTTTTCCTGCTGATCGACCAGAACACGCTCCTCATAGGCCTTGCGCTTCTCGGCCACCAGTCGACGTTTCAATTTGAGACGCCGCACTTCGTCATCCGCAGATGGGGCGGTGTCGACCGGGATGAACACCTCGATCGCAGCTTTCCAGGACCGGTAGGCCGGATCGTCAACATTGATCCGCGATACCTGCGTCATGTCGATCTGGGAGACTTCCCGCTCATGCCCCTCCCGCGCCAGCAATTCCAATACGGCGTCGAAAGTCAGCTCCCTGTTTTCGATCAGGAAATCAACGAGCAGGTCGCGCAACCGGTTGGACATTACATTGCGGAAATCCGCCGCGATCAGCGTCTCTTCCATCCCGGACAAGATTGCAGGACTGGCAATGGCCTGCATCAGCAGCAGGACACCGGGGCTCTGTTTGCCGCCGGTTTGCGGCCCTGTTGATGGGCTGCCTCCATAGGGGTACGCGCCGCCCTGCCCCCGTCCTCCGGGCTTGCCGTTGGTAAAGGAACTCTGCCGCTTGGCCTGACGGATCTGCCAGAAATGATCCTTCATGCGCGCGCGCAAGTCACGCTCATAGGCCGCCTTGACGCCGGGATGCTTGATCTGGGCTGCAGCCTGCATCAGCCGCGCCTCCAATCCGGCCTGACGTTCCGGCGTATCCAAGGGCTCAGCATCGCGCTCGCGCAGCCAGAGCAGTTCCGACAGGGCGATTCGCCCGTCCAGTGCTTCGCCCATCGCCATCGGTCCACGCTCGCGGATCAGGTCATCCGGATCCATGCCGTCTGGCAACAGCACGAAGAACAAGGACCGGCCTGGCTCGACATGCGGCAGCGCGCGGTCAACGGCGCGATAGGCGGCGCCAAGACCAGCCCGGTCACCATCGAAACACAATACCGGCTCCGGACCAGCGCGCCAGAGCAGGCTGATCTGCTCCTCGGTCAGCGCCGTGCCAAGAGGGGCAACCGCCTGACCGAAGCCTGCCTCGGTCAGTGCGATGGCGTCCATATAGCCTTCGCAGACAATCAGGCCGCCGCCCTCACCATGCCCCAGCGCCTCGCGTGCCGCCTTGTAGCGGTAGAGCACGCGAGATTTGTGAAATAGCGGCGTGTCGCCGGAATTGAGGTATTTCGGCTTCGCGTCCGGCGTCAGCCCGCGACCGCCAAAGGCGATGATTCCGCCCCGGCTGTCAGGAATCGGAAACATGAGTCGGCCCCGGAACGCATCATAGGGCTCCCCGCCCTTGTCGCTTTCCTTGGTCAGGCCAGCTTCCAGAATCTCGGCGGCGGTAAACCCTTCGGCCTTCAGGTGCGCGCTCGTCTTGCGCCAATCATCCGGCGCATAGCCCAGCCTGTGGCGCTTCCAGGCCGCGGGCTTCAATCCCCTGCCCTCAAGGTATTCGCGCGCCGCGGCGCCTTCGGACGATTGCAGTCGTTCTTCGAAATACGACGCGGCTGCTTCGCAGACTTCCTGCAACCGTTTGCGATGGTCATAGGCTTCAGCGGCACGCGGATCGGACTTCGGCAATTCCATGCCGGCCTCTTCGGCCAGCTTCTCAACCGCTTCCATGAAGGAGAGCCGCTCGGTCTCCATTACGAAACTGATGACATCACCACCCATGCCGGACGAAAAGCATTTGAAGATGCGCTTCTGGTCGTTGACGTAGAAGCTCGGTGTCTTCTCGGCCGTGAACGGCGACAGCCCGACCCATTCCTTGCCCTTCTTGGTCAGCTTCACCTTGCGGCCGATCACATCCGAAGGCCGGATACGGGCCTTCAGTTCATCGACGAAGCCATCAGGAATGCGGACAGGGGAACTCATAGCGGCGCAGTGTAGCCTCAATGGGGAATTGGGGGAACGCTCCCCTGCCTGCTGAGGAACCGGAATTGCACAAAAAAGGCCCCGCGCGAGCGGGGCCTGATCTTGATGCCAAAGGAAATGGCTTAGTCGATGTCAGCCGTGAAACCCAAAGCACTGTTGAATTCCTGTTCGCTCAGGTCGATGACGATCTCGCCATCGCTGTCGCCTTGGGCAACCATGATCTTCGCAGGATCGATCAGGAAGCGTTTATCCGTCACAGCTTCGACGATGCCATCAGACACAACAGCATACTTGGCCTGGCCGTCTGTCTTCATGATCAGGTCTGTGACGCGCACGTCCTTGTCATTGAAAGCCAGATTGATGTTCGTGCCAGTCAGCTCTGACGCAAGACGATAGTCGTTCATGCCATTCTGCTCGAACTCCTGGAGGTCATCCAGCATTTCCTCGGTCAGATCCATACGCGCAGCAGGTTCACCTTCCTCGTCGAACCAGATTGAGGCTTGCTCGAATGACACGGCGTGCAGATCACCGGCAAAACCATCACGAATGATCAGCATTGGTTCCATCGTACCCGACGCCAGCATGACGTCTTCAACTTCGCCAACTTCCTCGCCATTGGAGTCCATGACTTCTTCGCCGATCAGCTCAGATGTGAGGAATTCGCCAGATGTCAGTACATAGTCGTCGCGGTCAGCCTCGGCCATATTGGTCTCGGTCGTCGCATCGCCGTAAACATCATTTTCGGTGTCGAACTCGCCATCATAGGTCGCGGTCTCGGTCATCGCCGTTGTATCGGTCTCAGCGGTCTGTGTGTGGGTATCAGCGCCCGAACAGGCCACAACACCCATCATCAGGGCAGCCGCACTCGTAGTCAGAAAAAGCCGTTTCATTTCAAAGTCCTTTCGTTGTGATCAATGCACAACCAACGGACCTCTAGCGGCCTTTGTTCCAACCTTTCGCAGAATTAACCAGCTGGGCCATCGGCTATTTTGCCGACGCCTTGTTCGATGTCAGCGCCTTGCGCATGACCTTGCCGGCGGTGCCGGATTCGATCTTTCCGGGATAGCGTTGTTTCAGGGCCGACATGCACCGACCGATATCCTTCAGTTTGCTGGCGCCGAGGTCTTCAACCACTTCTTCAACAGCCTCTTCAAGCGCCTTCGTACAGAGCGGCTCAGGCAGGAATTTGCGGATAATCTCGATTTCTTCGCGCTCACGAATGGCATCTTCGATACGGCCGGCATCATCATGCTCGTCGGCTGCTGTTTCGCGCTGGGCGATCATGATTTCGAGCACGTTACGCACGTCGGCATCCGGACAGCCTTCGCTGTCGCCACGCCCACGGGCGCACACATCACGGTCACGAATGGCCGCATCAATCAGGCGCAGCGTCGACAGGCGGGTGGTACAGCCACCGTCCTTTTCGCGCTCGGCATGCAATGCCTGCGCAACGCGCGCTTTAAGCGTCATCATGTCAGATTTATCTTCGTGGCCCATTCAAAATACGCCTTTCACACCAGCAACGTTCGTCTATGCTTGACGTTGCAGGGACTCAGTCCCATTACCCGGAAAAATGTCGGCGGAGAGAGTTAACCGTCTGACAACGATCCCGGAAGGCCAGCCAAATATGTCCGAACAAAGCAAAAAGCAAGCCAGCTCAACCGCCACGGGAGCTATCGCCTTGTCTGACGGCACTATTTTCTTGGGAAAAGGTGCAGGTGCCGAGGGCGTACACGTCGGTGAGCTCTGTTTCAACACAGCCATCACAGGCTATCAGGAGATCCTGACAGACCCCTCCTACTCATCGCAGATCGTGCTCTTCACCTTCCCGCATGTGGGCAATGTCGGCGCAAATGCTGATGATCACGAGGAATCCTCGCTTCCCGGCGCGAATGGGGCCTGCGGCACGATTTTCCGCGAGCCGATCACAGCGGCGTCCAACTGGCGGTCTGGCGAGGAATTCGGCGACTGGCTGACCCGCCGCAATATTGTTGCCCTGTCAGGCGTCGACACCCGCGCCATCACGCGCATCGTGCGCGAGCAAGGCATGCAGAAAGCCGCAATTTGCCACAAGCAGGACGGTAATATCGACCTTGATGCGCTCATTGAGGCTGCCCGCGCCTGGAACGGCCTGGAAACTGCTGACCTTGCCGCAGATGTAGATACAGATGCGCCCTTCGAGAATGCTCAGCGCCTGTGGCAGATTTCCGGCGGCTATAGCGACATGGCCGACGCCAAACACCATGTCGTCGTTGTTGATTTCGGCGTAAAGAAGAACATCCTGCGCAATCTGGCCCAGACTGGCATCCGCACCAGTGTCGTGAATGGCGATGCCACCGCGGACGAGATTTTCGCCCTTAATCCCGATGGTGTGGTCTTTTCCAACGGTCCCGGCGACCCCGCCGCGACGATTGCCCGTTCCGGCGACATGATCCGCGCAGTCATCAACAAGGGCCTGCCAATTCTCGGCATTTGCCTTGGCCACCAACTGCTCGCCCTCGCACTTGGCGCCAAGACCATGAAGATGGCTCAGGGTCACCATGGCGCAAACCACCCGGTAAAAGACCTGGTCACCGGCAAGGTCGAGATTGTGTCGATGAATCATGGCTTCACAGTAGACCCGTCCACGCTGCCTGAGGAGGTCGAGGAGAGCCATCGCTCACTCTTTGATGGCACCAATTCTGGCCTCGCCGTGAAAAACCGCCCGATCATTTCCGTACAGCATCATCCGGAAGCCAGTCCCGGCCCCCAGGACAGCTTCTACCTGTTCCAGCGCTTTGCGGACCTGATGGCCGCGCACAAGTCCTGATACCGGCCACCGCGCCCGACATTCCGGCCCAGCATGGACGCTCCCCTTCCCCTACCGGGTGACAATCGTCTCGGCTGCGTCGCCGCAGACCTTGCAAGCCAGGGCTGGTCATGGCAGCCAGGCTTGCTGCCAGATACCTTGCTGGCCGCCATGCGCGCAGAGATTCAGAGACTGGACGCAGACGCCACACTGGCCCCGGCCGGAATCGGGCGCGATGATGACTTTCAGGTCGACCGCTCCATCCGCAAGACACGCATCACATGGCTTGATGGCTCCAGCGCCGCCCAATTGGCCTTTGCCGAATGGGCTGAACACTGGCGGGAGTTTCTCAACCGCACCCTTCTGCTTGGCCTGTTCGAGTTCGAAGCCTGCTACGCCGTCTATCCGGAAGGGGGCTTCTATGATCGCCATCTCGATAGTTTCGAAGGCGCGAAAAATCGGATCGTGTCGATCGTGGTCTACCTGAACGAGGCTTGGAGCGTAGACGATGGTGGCGCGCTGCTGGTCTGGCCGGAAGGCGCGACCGATGAAGCCTCTCCCGTTGCCTGCATTGTCCCGGAAGGCGGCGGGGCGGTGTTCATGCTGTCGGAGACGATCCCGCATGCCGTCGAGCCAACAGCGCGTCTGCGCTATGGCATTGCAGGGTGGTGGCGCGTAAATCCCGCGATAAATGGGCTCGCGATCCCGCTGGACTGAGCGACGGCCAACTGAATCAGGACAATTTCCGCAATAGGTGTTCAATCGTGTTGTAGATCGACTCGACTGTCACACCCGGCACTTGCCGGCTGAGCGCGACGCCCGCCCCGTTCAACGCCCCCTGCAGGATGACTGCAGAAGATGCCGCATTTTCGGTCGCTATAGCCCCCTGTTGGACAAGGTATTCGACGCCAACCCGCACACTTTTTTGGCTGAGATCAAAATCGGCCTCATACCAGTCCCGTCCCAGTGCCGCACGACCATCGATCAGCACAATCCTCTGATAGTCGGGCCGCGCGGCCCACTCCAGATACCGGCGCGCACCAGCGAGCATTGCCGAATATGGATCGCCCGAAGACCGGCCCTCCGCGGCGGCCGCCTGCGTGTCCTGGTTCATTTCCTGTTGCAAGGTTCGCCAGACCTCATAATAGAGCGCCTGCTTGTTCTCGAAATGATGGAACAGGGCACCCTTGGTGATCCCCGCATCTTCCACAATACTTGAGAGACTCGCTTCAAATCCTTCATCGGTAAAACGTTGCCGCGCCGCGCTCAGAATGGCTGAGCGTGTCTCACTGGCCTTTTTGGATCGACGGTTGGACATGTTTAGCTTTTCGGTTGTCGATCTAACATACCAGTGGTATGTAAAATTACCAATGTGGAGGCTCGAGAACGGTTCGTTCCCGATAAGGTACCACCAACTAGACACCAGGCTGGGTGGCATTCCGATACTGCATTGCCAAAGTGGGACGCGGGACGGTTACGGAAACGGGCAGACTGCCTGACGCCGTAACCGTCTTTCCACTTGTCGGCACAGGTCGTCACTTCCGGCAATCATCCCCCCGCACAATCTGTAGTAAACACTACAGGATCGAAAGGGCTTTGCAAGTCGTTTGCAAGGACTGGCGTCCACCTGTCATGTAAAAGGCGGCGGGCCTGCTTGGAAGCAGGCCCGTCTCAACTATCCATCAAATTGTGAGGTAGAACTACTCGTTCCGCTCAAAGCGAACAGAACTGGTTTTGATGGCACTATCCTTAACAAAGCCGGGCTGACCACTGCCCAAACTGAGGATGGCTTCGGTGCCCTGCGGTGTGACGAACTTCCCATCGATCGCGTAGTAGCCAATGCGCTCTGCCGATAGCGTAAGGCTGACAGTTTGGCTTTCTCCAGGGGCAAGTTCCACGACCTCGAACGCCACCAGCTCGACCTGGGGAATGGCGGCGTGCGCCCGGTCTTGATGCTGGATATAGGCCTGCACCACTTCCCGGCCGGGCATGTCGCCCGTATTTGTCACAGTCACGCTGACCGGCAGAGGCTCTGAGGCGTCATGCGTCTCCGGCACCGACAGGCCGCTATAGTCGAAGCTGGTATAAGAGAGGCCGTGGCCGAATGGATAGAGCGGCTCGCCCTCGTAATATTTATACGTCCGGTTCGCCATCGAATAGTCGCCAAAGTCCGGCAGATCATCGACTGACTTGTAGAAGGTCACCGGCAGCCGGCCCGACGGGCTGAATTCACCCCAGAGCAGGTCTGCAATGGCCTTGCCCGCCTGCTCGCCCGGATAGAAGGCCTGCACGATGGCCGGCAAATTCTCGTTCTCCCAATTCAGGCCCATCGCCGAGCCGGAGAAGTTCACCATCACGACAGGCTTGCCCGTGGCGTGCAGCGCTTTCAGCAAAGTCTCTTGGCTTTCCGGCAGCTTGATATGCGTGCGGTCACCGCCGAGGAAGCCATCGAGCTCGACGCCCATTTCCTCGCCTTCGAGATTGGCATCAATGCCGCCGAAGAACAGGATCACGTCTGCATCTTCTGCCGCCGCCATGGCTTCGGCTTTCAGGTCACGGGAAACGTCTGTCCAGTTGAGATAGGCGTATTTGTCCAGCTGGTCGCGCGGCCAGCCACTGTCGAATTTCAGCACCATACGGAAAGAATAGGCTTCACCTGCCTGCATTTCGACGCCGTCCATCTCGCCGACGGCTTCCCCATTGATCTCGACCTCACTCCACCGCGAAGGCTGGAAACGATAGACGCCATCAGCTTCGGGCACGATCACGCCGTCCCAAGTCGCGCTGAATTCGTCATTCAAACCGCCTGTGCTGGGGGTGCGGTCCCAGTAGAAGTCGATCTTCTCTTCGACCTGTTCCAGCGTCGGCTCGCCTTCGAGCGTCTTGTTGGGATAGTAGGCCGCCTTCACGCCCGGCACGAGATTGCCGTCGGTATCCTCATGGAACAGAGCGGAAGCAGGCACAGGCTTGTAGTTGGAGTAATTGTCGCCCGCGATGGTCGAGCCGACTGCATAGGTGACGTTCTCGGCACCGATCTTTTCCTTCACGCCTTCCAACGCCGTAACGGGCTGGGTTGGGCGGCCATAGTAGTTTGCCACCAGCGTCCACCAATTGTCGGCATTTGGACCGATCACGGCAACCTTGGTCTCGGGCGCCAGCGGCAAGATGCCGTCATTCTTCAACAGGACAAGGGACTGGCGCGCTGCCTGCTCAGACAGGGCAATGTGTTCGTCACTCGCCACGATATCGAGCGGCGTATCGGCCCACGGCACCAATGCGGGATCATCGTACATGCCAAGGCGGAACAGTGCAGTGTAGAGCCGCTCAACCGACTGGTCGATGGTGGCCTCATCGATCAGGCCCTGTGCCACGGCGTCTGGCAGGGCATCCATTTTGTTGCCTTCACCATCCCCGCAATTGAGGTCGGTTCCCATCTTCACCGACAGGGCGGCTGCTTCGGCGCGCGTATCAACATAGTCATGCGCCGCATAGGGCGCTTCGCCTGCCTCATGTTTCGCTTCGTCATAGTAGAAGTCGCCAATCGCGCCGCAGTCGGAAACCACATAGCCGTCGAACTTCAATTCATCGCGCAGCAAATCCACCATTAGCCGTTCGCTGCCACAGGCTGGCGCGCCCCAGACGGCGTTATAGGCGCACATGACCGAGCCGACATCTGTCTCGTCGAACGCCATCTTGAAGGCCGGCAGATAGGTTTCCCAGAGATCGGCATCAGAGGCGTGATAATCGTCGCGGTGGCGCGACGGCTCAGGGCCGGAATGGACGGCGTAATGTTTCACTGTCGCAATGGCTTTCAGGTATTTGTCGTCATCGCCCTGGATGCCGTTGACGAAATTCACAGCCATGCGGCCCGTCAGGAACGGGTCTTCGCCATAGGTTTCCTGACCCCTGCCCCAGCGCGGGTCCCGGAAGATGTTGATGTTCGGCGACCAGAAGGTCAGGCCGCCATACATGGCGTACACATCTTCAGAGGCGTAATAGTGATGCTTGGCGCGGCCCTCGTCGGAAATCGTCGTGGCGATCTCCAGCATCAGGTCTTCGTCCCAGGTCGAGGCCAGGCCAATTGCCTGCGGGAAGACGGTTGCGTGCCCTGCGCGCGCGACCCCGTGCAGGGCCTCGTTCCACCAATTGTATTCGTGCAGACCAAGGCGCGGAATGCCGGCAGCCTTGTCATACATTTGGGCGGCTTTCTCTTCCAGCGTCATGCGGCTGACGAGATCCCTGGCGCGGGCCTCCGGGCTCAGGGACGCGTCCATATAGGGCAAAATTACCGGCGCCGTCTCGGCCGTGGTCTCCACCAGCTCAGCAGACGTTTCCCGTGCGTCCAGACTCGCGCACCCGGTCAACAGCGCGATGGATGCCGCAGCCCCCAGAAGATTGAATTTATTCAAAATTTTATGCCGCTGCATAGCCATGCCGGTCTCCCTGTGACGTTTCTCAGGGGCGGCGACCATGCGCATACACCCCCATATTGGGCGCATTGTTGCACGCTAACATTTTTTACGCCAGAAGCTTTTTTTGGCTTTTTTACCTGCGGTCAGACCGGCTTCAGTGTCTTCGGATCAAGCCCGCCCATCCGGCAGACTTCCTTCCACTCGTTCGGCTTCACAGGCTGAACCGACAGGCGAAATGACGTGACCAGACTCATGTCTTCCAGCTTCGGATTGGCCTTCACGTCTTTCAGCTTCACGGGCTTGGGCATGTCGGCCAGCGCGCGCAGATACACACAGTCCCAACGCTCATCATCTGTCGTGGAATCGGGTGCACTCTCGGCAGAAACTTCCACCACGCCCACGACTTCCAGTCCCTTGTTGGAGTGATAGAAGAAGGCCCGGTCGCCAATCTTCATGTCGCGCATGAAATTGCGGGCCTGATAATTGCGGATGCCGGACCATTCCTCGCCCTCATCGCCCTTGGCCTTTTGCTCGTCCCAGCTCCACGCGTCGGGTTCGGATTTGAACAGCCAGTATTTCATTTATCCTGCCTCGTCTTTTCTGCTGCGTTTGGAAGTAACCGGATTCAGGCTGGCGTCCAGTGCAGCCCGGACCAGACGGTCATAGAGGGCCCAGCCTTTGTAACGTGCCATGGCAGGATCGACACTCTGCCAGGCCCATGCAAAAGCCTCTGCATGATGCGGCGTCGAGATCGCTGCGCGCAGCGGATCCATCACGATACGGATGGTAAAAAGCAATGCACCCGTCTCTGGCAATTTCCGGATTGTCTGGCGCTCCACGCGCAGGTGCAGCTGGTCCAGCGCGTCTGCTTCTGGCATTGCTTGCGCGCGGGCTTTCAGGGGCGCAGAGCTGGGCGTGAACCGCTCATCTCCCGGCTGGACCGACCAATTGCACCGTTCCAGCACGAGCCCCGGCCTGAGCCCATCAAAGATGCGGGAGATACGCGCGGCAAGGCCCGGGTCCCCACCCGGTACAGGGGCGTGCAGTCCGCCAAGCGGCTTGCCAAACTTCTCGGCGAGGCTCCAATAGGTTGGCGTGCAGAGGCTGGCGGCCTTCAGTCTCCACAGCCCCTCAGCGTCACGCACCATGATGCAGAGATCATCCGAAACCATTGCGGAAGCCGCTTCCAGCGGGGTAGACCAGTCGCCAACTGCCGGACCGGTTGCTGCCAGTACAGTCGTCGCAGCCTCTGTCATTTCGGCGTCTGCGTTATGGGCTGCAAAGACGTCTGATCGGCGCGTTCGCATCAATTCACGTTTGGGGGCAAGCCACACCGCGGCCTCGGTGTCCGGCCACAACCAGGCTTCGGGGGCAATCGGCTTCAGTCCCGGCGCAATGCTGGGTGGCCCGTCCAGAAAAGGCAGATAGGGTGGTGCACGCATGCCTTGGTGTCAGACCGGAACCGCTGTGCCCCAGCTGACGAAGCCAGCCACTTTGGGCGTTGATGGCAGATACATCGTCTCAGCGTCTTCCAGCCGGAACCCGGCCGAGGCAAACATGGCTTCGGTATCGCGCGTCAGGTGACAACCGCCCGCAAGCGGCTTCCACACAGGTTCGATCCGTCGCTGCCACTTCGACACGCCTTCATCGGGCGCAAGGCCATGTTCGGAGAACAGGATCTTGCCGCCGGGCTTCAGAACACGGCGCACTTCCTTCAGCGATGCCTCCCAGTCCGGAATTGTGCACAGGACGAAGGTTATGACGACCGTGTCGATGGAATCATCTTCCAGCGGAATGGATTCTGCGCCGGTCTGAAGAAAATCGATATGGTGGCCAATGCCGAGGCGCCCCGCTTCGCGGCGAGCCTTGTTGACCATCAATTCGGAAGGTTCCAGCGCGTAGAGATGGTCGACCTTGTTGCCATCATAGAGCGCGAAATTCGTACCCGATCCCGCACCGATTTCCAGCACCTGACCGGTAGCCTTCGGCACGACTTTCTCGCGCTGTTTCATAATCGGCTTGGTGCTGCAGGCACACGCTACAATGTGCGGGACAACGTAGCGGTCCCACGGGTTCACTGACCCGACTCCTCAGTGGCGGAGTAGCCCGGAAAGCGCTGTTTCTGGATCAGCGTCTTGGTCGCCTCGGATGGGCGCGCAATGAGCGCGTCCTGAGAGATGTTTACGACATACTCGAACCGGTCGCCCATTGGCTGGTAAGTGGCCGATCCGTATTGCGCATCAATGCCGAACCGCCCGCCCTGCTCCTCGGCGAGACGATGAACATCCAGCCCCGGATTGGTTGCCAGGGCGATCCCATTGGTTGTCGCCTCGGTCACTGAATCCGGTGTGAAGCGGCGCGACATGCGGCCTTCGATGAAGTCGAGCCGGTATATCGAGTCATATCCCAGCATATTGGCCATCGGCTTGAACTTGATGACCTGCGCACCGATCTCGAATTCATTGCCGCGCAGCACTGGCTGGGCCCCATTGGCCTCAACCAGTTTGCGACCATCGGAAAATGTCAGATCCAGTGTGTAGGCATTCGCTTCGCCTTCGACCGCTTCAAACTTGATATTGGCGGCGTAGCGTTCCTTTGTCAGGCGCTTGTAGGTCTGCAGGTTGAGCCCGGCAAAGGCCACGACCCCCGCCAAAGCAAGCATTCCGGCGCCAAAGGTCAGGCGAACGGCGCCGGAACCTGCTTTCAGGCGTGCCAGTTTTCCAAAACCTGCAAACAGCAACATCAGACCGATCACGGCCGCAATTGCTGGCAAAATCCACCAGATCAGTCCCATACACCACACCTCCTGATAACAGGTCCGGATTGGCCCCGCCTTCCACCTGCCAATGACTATAACATCTTCTTAACGATTGTTTAGCGCATCCCGCAGCCGTCAGTTCCCTCGCAAGCCTCACCTGACTGCAAGCTGAATATACCAATCTGCTCTACAGCTGCCCGGCCAGCAAGAGAAAGTCCGAAGCCCCCTGCCCAGCCCGGATAAATCCTGCTAACCGCCAAAGCATGTCCTTTCGCGATTTCATTCTCCTGTTCGCCGTGTGCCTTGTCTGGGGCCTCAACATCGTCGTCACCCGATGGGTTGTTGCCGATATCGGCGTGCCGCCGATTTTCTTCGCGGGCATCCGCTTTGCCGGAGTCGCCCTGCTGCTGCTCGCATTCCTGCGGCCAAAGCCCGAAGACCTGAAAATGCTGTTCCTGATCGCCATGTTCATTGGCGCGGTACACTTCTCTCTTCTCTTCATGGGTTTGCAGAATGCCGAAGCGTCCGCCGCCTCGATCACCGGCCAGTTGGGCGCGCCCTTCTCGACATTGATGAGCATGGCATTTCTCGGCGAAACCATCGGCTGGCGACGCGGACTTGGCATCATGCTGTCCTTTGCCGGCGTCGTGCTGATCGCATTCGATCCAGCCAGTTTCACCATCTCTATCGGACTGGTCTACATCACCATCGCTGCCTTTGTCGGCTCGGTGGGCGGCATCCTGATGAAGCGTATGGCCCCGATCAAGGCATTGCGCCTGCAGGCCTGGGTCGGCCTGTTCAGCTTCGCCCCGCTCCTGATCACGTCCAGCATGATCGAGACAGGCCAGTTGGAGGCCATGTCACGCGGCGGATGGCAGCTGGCCGTGGCCTGGCTGTTCGCCGTGGTCGGCGTGTCCATTTTCGGCCATGGCGGTTTTTACACGCTGATCAAGAAATATGACATCTCGCTGCTCTCGCCGCTCACCCTGATGACGCCCGTCTGGGGCGTCGTATTCGGCATCGTCCTGCTGAACGAGCCTATCACGGCACGCCTGGTACTCGGTTCGGTCATCTCACTGTCTGGCGTATTTGTCATCGCCGTGCGCCAAAACAAGACCCTGCCGGACGCGGCCATCGTCAAGAAAATGGGATCCGGAGGCAGCTGATGGACATCACGCAAACGCCGAGTCCGAACTTCAACATGCGCAAGCACAAGCTCGACATGCTGATCCTGCACTATACCGGCATGGCGACCGGCGAAGAGGCCCTGGAGCGCATGTGCGACCCGGCCGCCGAAGTCTCTGCCCATTATATGGTCTGGGAAGACGGCCGCATCACCCAGCTGGTCGATGAGGACAAACGGGCCTGGCATGCGGGTGTTTCGAGCTGGAAAGGCCAGCAGGATCTCAACTCCCGCTCTATCGGCATCGAGATCGTCAATGGCGGGCATGACTTCCCCCCGCCCGATGGCGGCCTGCCACTCTATCCGCGCCCGCAAATCCATGCCCTGCTGGATCTCGTCCACGACATTCTCGGTCGCCACGATATTCCAGCCACGCGCATCCTCGGTCATTCCGACATCGCGCCCCTGCGCAAGCAGGACCCCGGAGAGCATTTCCCGTGGGAACGGCTCGCCCGCGCCGGCATCAGCCTGTGGCCGGAATTCGACGGCACGACGAAAGAGATCATCGGCAAAGGGCTCGAACGCGGCACCTCCGGCTCCAGCGTCTGGCGTCTCCAGACCATGCTGTCAGAAATCGGCTATGGCTTCGACGTGACCGACATCTATGGCGAGACCTGCGAGAAGGTGATCACCGCCTTCCAGCGCCGCTGGCTGCCAGAGCATGTCACCGGGCAAGCCGACCTCAACACGCTGCGCCGTATCGGCGTCATTCACGCGCTGTTTACGGCCTGAGCCTCAACCGCTTCGATCTCTTCATCCTCATCTTCCGCAATCACCTCTTCCCGCTGCATACGCGCGGCCCATTCGACCGCCAGCGCTGCGCCAAACAGAAGCGCCGAAACCGACACTGACAACCAGATGAAGCCAAGGATCACCGAAGCCAGCGCGCCGTAGAATGTGTCGAGCGCACTGAATTTGAGGTAGAGGTGATAGCCCCAGGTCGCGACCAGCCAGGCCAGTGCGCCAGCCGCAGCCCCCATTGCCTTGGCCCGGTGCCCCTTCACCCGCCCGTGCAGGGACAGGGCAATAATCAGATAGAACACCGCAAAACAGGCGATCCCCTTCCCCAGCCACAGGGTGGAGGCAATGTCCGATACGGTCTGCGCCAGTTCGAACGCAATATAGCCTTCCCGCTCGGTGATCAGCGACAGGATCAGTTGCAGCGCGCCCAGGATCCAGACCGACAGGATAAGCAGCGCCGTCATCAGGATCGATACGCCCTGAAAGCGGATAATCCGTGTGCGCCGTTCACTGCCTGCCACCATGCGGATGCCGGTAATCGCAGCCTTCGCGCCTGAGCTTGCGGTGTAGAACACCACAATCACCGCCAATAGTGCGCGAAAGGTTACGCCCTGCGGCGTGGACTCATGGATCACATCAAGGTCGGCCTTGCTGAGCGGGGCCACGGCTGAGACCAACACCTGATCGACCGTATCGCCCAGTTGGCGGCTAAGATCTGCCGGTAGCAGCGCAAACAGCAAGGTCAGGGTCAGATAGACAATCGGAAAGATGGAGAACAAGGCATAGAAGCTGATCCCACCGGTCACGATCCGCACTTCCGGCTTCGACAGGCGGACAATGGCGCACCAGAGCGGCGAGATCACCCAGTGGCGGACCGGCTGGGGCACAGGCAGCTTCTTGATCCACTTCAGCATACAGCCTCCATTGGTGAGACCTTCCATATGGAGCAATTCTCGTCCCCGTCCCACCTTTTCCCTATCTGGTCCTTTCCGGCCCCTTGCCGGACAGGGACACATTACGCTATGACCCCCGCATTCCTCGTATTGCCGCGGCTGCTGACCCGCACAGTATGAGGATCACCACCATGACACACCCACAGGATCGTGGGGCGCGTCGGCGCATCAATCGCCAGCGCCCGGACACATACCTTTCCCGCAGCCAGCGGATCGACCGCTATGGCGTTGAGAAGCAATGGAAACACCTTTATGGGCGAAGCGTGAAACTTCGCCGCGCGCAACAGCTCGGAAAGCTGTGGCCCCGCCGCGAATGGGAGAAACTGATGGCCGAGGCCGACCCCGTAAACGTGTTGTTCGTCTGCTCGAAAAACCAGTGGCGCAGCCCCACTGGCGAGGCGATCTTCGCCAAAGCCGACGGCATTGCGACACGCTCTGCCGGCACCGCCCGCAGCGCACGGCGGCAGGTCTCGCTGGAAGACATTCGTTGGGCTGACCTTATCCTCGTGATGGAGGAAAAGCATGCCGCACGCCTCAAGGCCGATTTCCGTCAGGATATCCGGTTCAAGCGCCTGCACGTGCTCGACATTCCGGACGACTACAAATTCATGGACACCGATCTGGTCGACCTGGTCCGCACAGCAGCAGAGCCGCTGATTTTTGGAAACAGTTGACCCGTCAGACCATGCCCCCATCCGTCGGCAGGTCCAGCAGCAATCGCCCGGTCAGTTCCCATGTCGCGGGGGCGGTCACGATATGCTGCGTCATCGCGTGCGCGTCGCGAAAGCGGCGCTGCAGATCAGAGGATTCGAACAGGGACGCGCCGCCGCCAAGGTCATACAGGGTACGGCAGATGTCTGCGCCGGTCCGCGTCATGTGCGTACACGCCATGCGCAAGGCTGCGCGGCGCTCGACCGGAATGCCTTCACCCGGCTTCACGCCAAGCGCGACGGCCCAGGTCTCGTCCAGCTCCGCCATCATATAGGCACGGGCTGCGCGCCACTGGGCCTCGGCCTCGGCAAAGCTCGCCTGAATGGTCTGGCGCTCGGCCAGCGTTTTCTTGCTGCCCTGACTCTTCTTGGCGCTGGCGAGATCCTTGAAAGCATCGAGGCTCGCCCGCGCATTGCCCATCGCCACGGCCGATACGCCCAACGACAACAGGCCAAAGGCCGGGAACGTATAGAGCGGCCCCGTTTCGCGGGGAACATCCGTAATCAGAGAAACAGACCGCGCCGCCGGCACGAAGATATTATCCACCGACAGATCGCCGCTACCAGTCCCTTTCAGGCCCATCACATGCCATGTGTCGTGCAGGGTCGCCTCGCTGGCCGGGAACACCATCATGCGTTGATCTGGCGCGCCGGATGGCAGGCGTTTCAGCTCGCCATCCTCGAACACCATGCAGCCACCCGCCAGCCAGCTGCAATTGGCTGAGCCGGAGCCCCATTGCCAGCGCCCGGTGACGCGATAGCCATCGCCTTCCACGTCAGCCCGGCCCATCGGCGCAAACACGCCGCCTGTGATCGTCAACGGTTCAGCATAGATTTCCATCGCCATGTCCGGCGCCATATAGGCGGCGTTCATGGAGGTCGTGCAGGCAATCATGGAGCACCACCCGGCGCTGGCATTGGCACGCGCGATCTGTTCAACGCCCTCGATGAATTCTCGCGCCGTCAACTCCAGCCCGCCATAGGTCTTTGGCGTCATCATGCGGAACGCGCCCGCCGCCGCCATCTTCCCGGCAAGGTCAGCAGGCAGCCGCCGCGCGTCTTCCATCTCGGCCGCCCGGTCGGCCAATTCCGGGGCGAGTGCATTGAGCGCCGCCTGCAAGGTCTCGTAAGTCTTGATCTCGGTCATGGCTCACGCTACCTCAGCCTGCCTTCCCTTGCCCAGTCCTGACGTGGCGCGATGGCGGCCAGACGGGCGATCACCCGCCTTCAGCGACCGGTATCGGCACGGTCCGGCTCGCATCATTTGCGGCCTTCACCGTATCCAGCATTTGATCCAGGTCTTTTCGGTTGAAAACGCTGCCGCCAATAATGACCATTTCAATGGCGTCCGTCGCGCCAATATCCTCCAGCGGATTTTCCCGCAGCAAGACGAGATTTGCCTTCTGGCCAGGACGGACCTGGCCCGTGGACGTACCCATGAAATCCCCGGGGACCGACGTGGCCGAGGCAAGGATCTGCGCCGGGCTCATGCCAGCCGCCTGCAAAGCTGCCATTTCTTCATGAAGGGAAAAGCCCGGCACCCGGACGGGCACGTTTGCGTCTGTCCCGGTCATGATCGCCACGCCGCGCGCCATGAACGCCTCGAATAGGATGTGCTGGGCTTCGGCATAGGTTTGCCAATAGAGGCGGCTGCGCGCCTTGCGATCATCATCCCACTGGTCTGGCCAGCGGTAAATGTTCACATCCGGCAGCCACCCCATGCCGCGTGACGTGATCACGGTGCCTTCCGCGATGCCGGGATTTTCATAGACCAGCTTTGCAGCGCCCAATTCCGTTTGGAGGTCCGACTTCTGCGTCTGGAAACTGTCGATCAGTTCCAGAGTGGAGGTCACCGAAATGTCGTGCGCGATCATGCGATCCGCGACATCCTCGCTCCGTTCCCGGACAAAGGTCAGGAAGTCTTCCGCTGTGTCGGCGCTATAGCCGCCAAACTCGCGGTCCAGCGCTTTGACGAATTCTTCGACATGGGCGACTTCGCTCTGATGGGATGCCCACAGATCCTCCAGACCGGTCGCGACCGGCAAATGCCCGACCAGCGGAATATCATGCTTGGCCGCCGCTGCGCTGAGGGCGATGTAACCTTCGCGATCCAGATAGCTGCTGGCTTTCAGCGCGTCATACCCTTTGGCGACATAGTCCTGGACCGCCTTGTCGACCTGCTCTGCTGTCCGCACGATGGTCTTGTGCTGCACCCAGCCGACAAATGCGCCCTCCATCGGTCCGAAGGTCGCAAATTGTGGCGCGACCGCAAAAATGTCCGGTCCGATCCTGCCGCTGTCGATCTCGTCCCTCCAGCGCAGATTGACCGGCAGGCTGTTCATGTCCCGCACCTGCGTCACACCATTGGCCACATAGAGCAGAAGATCATTCTCGCTTTCCCAGAGATGGACGTGCGAGTCTGTAAAACCCGGCACGAGATACATGTCGCGCCCGACAAGCGAGGGGAAGCCTCTGGGAACTGTCGTCGAATTGCCGACGGATCGGATTTCCCCGTCCCTGATCGTCACGATCTGGTCCGGCAGAAAGCGATCTCCTTCCGGCGCAAGCACGTTCACATGGAAGATGGCATAACTGTCCATACTCTCTTTCGACAATGCAGGATCGGCCACTTCGGTCAGGCCGCCATACATTCTCGTCAGCTCACGATCGATGAACAGGTAGGAAGACACCGCGCCGACCATCATGACGGCCGCAACGCCCAACACGATCCTGACAATCCATTTTCTCATTTCGCCAGCCTTCATTTAGTCACTGTCTACATTGTCTCTGCCTGCGCATCTAGACAGTGTCAAGTGACGTGCTATCAAGACGGATGGCCTCAACTGAAAAGTCTTCCCGGAAAACTTACCATCATGGCGATCTCGCCAGTGAACTGTTGCGCGCGGCCGAGAGGGAACTTGCCGAAAACGGTATTGAATCCTTTTCCCTGCGCGCGGTCGCCAAGCGCGCGGGCGTCAGCCACGGGGCCCCTGCCCACCATTTCAGGGATGCCCGCGGCCTGCTCACCGCGCTGGCGGCGTCCGGCTTCCGGCGATTGGTCGCCACACAGGAAGCCCGTCAGGACGCGGCCGAGCGCGATGTGCGCTCACAACAGATCGCGGTGGGGCTTGGCTATATCGATTTCGCGCTGGAGAACCCGGCCCTGTTTCGCCTGATGTTCAGCTCGGAAAAGCCTGACCGAACCGTGGCAGATCTCGGAGCGGCCTCCATCGCTGCCTATGAGAAACTGATGTCGGGCGTGCGCAGCGTCGTCGGAAACAATCCCCCCGATGATCCCGGCGCGATGAAACACGTCATGGCCTCCTGGGCCATGGCGCACGGGCTGGCCGATCTCATCGTCTCGGGTCGGGCCGAACGTCCGTTGAACTTCAGTGCCTTGTCCCCCCAAGAGCGCGACGCTCTCCTCTCGGACCTGATGGCCAGCCAACTTGACGTCCGGTTCGCAGTTGACTTCCCACCGCCCGCACCCTGATCCTGTCGCTGACAGGGAGCACGCCGGAAAGGCGGCCAGCCGGACGGGAGGGTTTATGCCGGACACAACCACGACAGAGCGCTTTGGCGACTTCGTTTCGCTGGAACGCGCAGGCCGCCTCGTCACCGTCACCTACGATCGCGGCGACGGGCTGAATGCGCTCTCCATCCGGGGCATGACCGAACTGCGGGATGTGGCGCGGGCGCTGGCAGACGATGATTCCAGTTCCGTTATTGTCCTGACCGGCACTTCCGTTTTCTCTGCAGGGGCAGACCTGAAGGATCCCGATCGCAAGGGCCGTGACGAGATGACCCTGCTGCAGCAACGCAGTGCCGTCCGGCTCGGCCCGGACATGTGCCAGGCCTGGGCCGACCTTGAACAGGTCACCATCGCCGCCATTGAAGGCTTCTGCATAGGCGGCGGTCTGGCTCTCGTCGCATCCTGTGACCACCGGGTCTGTTCGGACGCGGCGGAATTTCGCCTGCCGGAAGTCCCGCTCGGCATGAATATGAGCTGGCGCTCGGTCCCCCGGCTCGTCGCCCTGATGGGGCCATCGCGCGCCAAGCAACTCATCATGCTGGGCCGGAAACTGAACGCCCAGACGGCGCTGGACTGGGGCCTCGTCGACGAGATTGCCGCGTCCGGCAAGACGCTCACAGCTGCCACCCGTCTCGCCCGCGACTATGCGGCCCTGCCCCCGATCGCGCTGCGCATGACCAAACAGGCCATCGACACCGCCGCCCAGCCCCTTGCCTTTGCCACCAGTTTCATGGACCGCGATCAATTCCTGCTCGCCAGCCAGTCGAATGACCAGGCCGAAGCAATCCGCGCCTTCCTCGAAAAGCGCACCCCCGACTTCTCGGGCGACTGAAGCATGACTGGCGCCGAGCAGGTTTTCCGCCTATATCCCCCTTAGACCAGACGGCCGGGCAGCCGCTGGTGCGCGGGTAACTGCGTACTGGAGGAAAGTCCGGGCTCCAGGGAAACAGGGCGACGGCTAACGGCCGCCCGGCGTGAGCCGAGGGAAAGTGCCACAGAAAGCAAACCGCCTCCCCTTCGGGAGAGGTAAGGGTGAAAGGGTGGGGTAAGAGCCCACCGCAGGCCTGGCGACAGGACTGGCACGGTAAACCCCGCCCGGAGCAAGACCGAATAGGGGGCACATATGGGCTGTTTCACGCCCGTGCCCCGGGTGTGTCGCGTGAGGTGCCTGGCAACAGGCATCCCAGAGGAATGGCTGCCAGACCGTGGCAACACGGCGAACAGAACCCGGCTTACAGGCCGTCTGGTCTTACTTCCCGGTGCCGCCATGCGGCAGCATTTGATCGAGGATCGAAAGAAGGAAGAAGAGGCCCGCAGCGCAAGCAAGGGCTGGTCTCCTGCCCGAGAATCAATGGCCGGGAAGCGAGACGCAATGTGCACGCACTGCCCCCCGCATATGAAATCCCATGAAAAGATATGAAATGCCTTTGAGACGCTGCCTAAGCCTCCAGCATCGTCTCGAACCCGCCAAAGATCAGGCGCGCACCATCGAACGGCATCTCCATGCCCTGCATCCGTTCATCACTCTCCAGCTTCGCCCAGGCCGCATCACGCACCGTTTTTGACGGCCAGGTCACCCAGGAAAACACGATCCCTTCGTCCGCTTCGCGCATGACCGCCAGATGCATGGATGTCTTCTTGCCCTCCGGCACATCCACGCCCCAGCATTCGGTGACGCTCAGCGCGCCGTATTCCTTCATCAGGCCGGCCATCATCTTCGCCTGCGCCAGATAGGCCGCCTTGTTCGCCTCCGGCACGGCCGCCATAAAACAATCGACATAAGTCATCAGCTATTTCTCCCTCTTGCCCGGCAACCTGCCGGAGCCCGCCTTATCCTACCTTGCCCGGAGGAATTATCCCACACATGACGAGTCCGGCCCCTGTGTCGCCATTGATCTGACCAGAAACTTATCCGACGCACCCATGGCCGAGCCTACACTGCGCACATGACTGACGCCTTCGCCACATTGCGAAATCTGCCGCCCCATCTCCAGACCCATCGGTTCTGGATATGGGTGCAGATTGTGGTGCTGACTTTCTTTGTGCGCCATGTTCGCAGGGATGCGCGGCAGATGCTGGTGCAAATCACGTCGTCCGGCGCGGTCCATATCGCGGTCATTGGTGATATGCCGGGCACAACCAAAGCTGACCCGCTCAGCTTTGCGCCTTCGCGGGCATTTCTTGCGGCCATGTCAGGATTTGAACCCGAGCGGGGCGGTATCTGCTCACCCCGAACGCATTCGAGGCCTGGAATCGAAATATGTGTCCCCTCAATTCCAGATTCCGGCCGAGACCGGAATGAGCAGACTTCGGTGAGCTTGCCCCTGCCAGAGACCTGAACAGAACTCGCGCCCCACAATTGGGTTCCCAAAAAAAGCGCCTTTTCCGGCGTCATTTGTGCAGCATCCAAAGCACGATACAACAATGGGGCCATCTGGCCCCATTGTCTGAACAAGTTTCCCGTTGAAAATGCGCTAGACCGAACCGGCCTGCATTTCCTGGATGAAGGCATCCGCATCGGCGATGGAACGCTCCATCTCGGCAATCAGGGCCGCGACATCGGTCTCGATATTACGTGTCTCATCCCCCAGCGCCGCGATCGCGCGCGCATTCAGATTGTGCTTGAGGAACAGGACCCGGTCCTTGAACACAGCCAGCACCGGATCCATCGACGCGGCAGCCCGGTCCATCTTTTCGACCAGCACGGCATAGCGGTCGCGTGTCGCCTCCAATTGCTCGGCCGAGGCACGGCGCAGGCCCGGATCGGAATATTCTTCCAGTTCCCTGCGCCATTCCACAAACAGGTCGCGGGAGACTTGTTTCATGTCCTTGATGCGTTCGCGCACGCGATCCGCCTTCTCCTCGGACCGTTCATAGGCGCGATTCAGGGAGTCGTAAGACGCTTCCAGTTCGCCAGCATCAAACGCCACAACCGACCGGAAGGCTTCCAGCGCATTGGAAAACTCCGTCTTTGCATCCGCCTGGGCATCCGCTGCATCATTGACCCTGGACACGAGCAAATCGCGCTTCTGGTATCCGAACTGCTCCATCGCGCCGTAATAGGCGGTCGAGCAAGCGGATAGTGTGGACGTGGCGAGAGCTGCTGCGAGCATTGCAGCGTGTAGACGACTGGACATGATGGACACGAAACCCCTTCCCCGTGAATTCAATCGCCCCTGTTTGCCGTGCGTCGTCCGATCCGTCCAGTTGCGCGGGCAAAAAGGTTTCATGACCCTGCCGTAATGTGATCGCATTTGCTGTATGTTCTGAATCCTATGGACGCCGTGGCTCGATTTCCCTTCCGCCTCTACCGACAAATGGACGCCGATCCGCGCCATTGGCAGGTCGCGGCCTTGGGCGGACTTTTCACGCTCAGTTGGATGACCAGCGATTTCGGCGTCACCCTCCCGACCCTGTGCCTCTCATTTGCCGGGGCCATGATCGCGCAACTGCTCGGCACCACGATATCAAATGCCCGAGACGGCAATCCCTTCCTGTATCGCTTCGAATGGAAGTCTGCCCTGATCACAGCACTTGGAATCACACTCCTGCTACGCGCGGCTGATCCGTGGATCTGGTTCGCGGCGGGCTTTGTCGGCATTGCCCTGAAATTTCTCGTGCGCATTGAAGGCAAGCACATTTTCAATCCCGGCTGCATCGGCATCGTCACCATGATGCTTCTGCTCGGCAACAAGGCCTGGGTCTCGCCCGGTCAATGGGGTCAGGCACCCCTGGTCGCCGGCTATGCGATGGCACTGGCCGCACTGACCCTGTCCAGCGCCAAACGGCTCGATATCGCCCTCGGTTTCCTGCTCGGCTTCGCCGCCATCCTATTCGTCCGCGCGGCATGGCTTGGCGATCCCATGGTGATCCCGATACACCAGATGAGTTCCGGCGCTTTGCTGATCTTTGCCTTTTTCATGATCACCGACCCGCGCTCTACCCCCGACAGCCGGCTTGGCCGCATTCTGTTCGCAGTGATGGTTGCCGGCCTCGCCGCCTGGTTCACAATCGGCCCGAATGTGCGCGGCGCACCGCTGATGGCTCTGGCGGCCCTCGCCTGGACCACACCGGTTCTCGACCGAATTCTGCCCGCCCACCGCTTCCAGTGGAGCCAGCCACGACCGGCCGCTTCACCCAAACAGCTGAACTATTCGCTCATGCCACTTCAGGGGACAAAGGAGACACACCCATGAGACTCAAATCGCTAGCCGCAGCCTTGGCGTTGCCCGCGCTCGGCCTCGCCTTCGCAGCGCCGGCTTCGGCCTTTTGCGGCTTCTATGTCGCCAAGGCTGATACCGACCTCTTCAATGACGCCTCCAAGGTTGTGCTTGCCCGCGACGGCGGACGCACCGTCATCACGATGGCATCCGACTTTCGCGGCGACGTTTCCGAATTCGCCATGGTCGTGCCCGTGGTCGATATTCCGACAGAAGAACAGATCCACGTCGCAAACCCTGCCCTGATCGACCATATCGACGCCTACACCGCGCCGCGCCTCGTGGAATATTACGACGAGAATCCCTGCGAGATCGCGCGCCGCCAGAAGATGATGGAAGACATGGCAATGATGCATGCGCCAACCGCCGCCGGCATGATGGAAGAGGCCGAAGAGCTCGGCGTCACCATTGAAGCCGAGTACGAGGTTGGCGAATATGATATCCTGATCCTGTCAGCAGAGGAGTCCGATGGACTGATCACCTGGCTGAACAATAATGGCTACAAGATTCCGGATGGCGCAGAAGAAACCGTAGGTGCCTACCTCAAGCGCGACATGAAATTCTTCGTCGCCAAGGTGAACCTCGAACGCCATGACGGCTCGTCCATGCTGCGTCCGCTTCAGGTTGCCTATGAGGATGAGGACTTCATGTTGCCGATCCGGCTCGGCACAGTGAACGCTGAAGGCAAGCAGGAATTGTTCGTCTTCGCCCTGACTCGCGAAGGCCGTGTGGAAACCAAGAACTACCGCACCGTGAAACTACCCTCTGACATGGATGTGCCGATCTATATCAAGGACGAGTTTGCCGATTTCTATAAGGACATGTTCGCCCATCAGGTCGAGAAGCAAAACGGCAAGGCCGTGTTCATGGAATATGCCTGGGACATGTCCTGGTGCGATCCGTGTGCGGCCGAGCCGCTCTCTCGCTCGGAACTGCGCGAACTCGGCGTGATGTGGCTGGACGAAGACACCGATGATGACATGCGCCCCGGCTTCGGTCCCCAGCCGGTCGATGCATTCGTGACTCGCCTTCATGTGCGCTATGACGCCGAGACATTCCCGGAAGATCTGGAATTCCAGGTTACCGGCGACCGCTCCAATTACCAGGGTCGCTACGTCCTGCGTCACCCTTGGCGCGGCGACTATGGTGAGTGTGAAGCAGCTGGCGACTATGCCGTAAGTCTGGTCGAGCGCTGGGACGACGAAGCAAATGAGCTCGCCAAGCTGACCGGCCGCGACTTCGATGCCATCAAGACCAAAATGGCATCGCTCGGCTATTCCGACGCGATCCTGAACAATGTCAGCGTCGAGCCGAAGGAGAAAAAGAACTGGTGGCAAAAGCTTTGGGGCAACTGACCCCAGTCTGAGTTACCATATGGCGAAGGCGGGCTACGAACAGGTCCGCCTTCAGCCCTTCAGCACACCAAGGAAGGCATCAACCTCCTCAGGCGTTGTGGCCCAGGAACAGACCAGCCGCTGGCTGCCGCCCATCCAGGGATAGAACACCGCACCTGCATTGTGGAGTACCGAGACTTGCGCCTCGCTTAGCAGCGCGAAGACTTCGTTGCCGTGTGGCTCGAAAGCCAAGTCCACGCCTTGCCGCCGCAGGCCCTCAGCCATGCGCCGGGCCATTTCGTTCGCATACGTCGCAAGGTCTAGCCACAGCCGGTCCGCCAGCATCGCTTCGGCCTGCGCTGCCAGATAGCGCATCTTGGGCGGCATGTGGCCGGAGCGCTTGGCGCGCGCTTCGAGTTCACATTTCTTCTGCCGCGCCTCGCCGAACAGCAGAATGATCTCACAGCCCATCGCGCCGGTCTTGGTCAAGCCGAAGGTGAGCACATCGACGCCTGCCTTCCAGCTCATCTCGGCTGCACTGGCCCCGGTCGCGACCAACGCATTTCCCAGCCGCGCGCCGTCCAGATGAACCACCAAACCCGTCGCATACGCCTTTGCGGCATAGTCTGAAACTTCCGCGACGCTGTAAGCTGTGCCGTTCTCCGTTAAATTCGTCAGTGACAGGACATGCGCCGGCGTCTCATGCACGAAATCATGATTGATGCGAGCCAGTGCCTCGTCCAACTGCGCCGCGCCGATCTTTCCATCTGGCCCCCGCAACAAATGCAGCTTACCGCCGCCAGAGAAAAATTCCGGCGCGCCGCGCTCGTCCACGGCGATATGCGCCCCGGCATGGCAAAGCACAGCGCCGGTAGGCGGACAAAAGCAGGACAGTGCCAAGGCGTTCGACGCTGTGCCGGAGGCGGTCAGCCAATAGTCGAAATCATCCGTACTGAACACATCCGCCAGTATGGGACGCAAACGCTGCGTGACGGCGTCATTCCCGTAACTCGCCTCCAGTCCCGTATTCGCGGCGGAGAGCGCCTTCAGCACATTCGGATGGGCTGGCGCGGATGTGTCGGAAGAGAAATTCATCAGATTTGCGTGTCCGGAGTCTGCCACATCAGATGCTGGCCACCATCACTGGCGATCATCTGGCCGGTCACGCTGTTGGCGGAAATGAGATAGCGCAAAGCCTTGATGATCTCTTCCGGGCTAGAGCCTTCCTGGGTCAAAGTCGCGGCTTTCTCGGCAGCGAACTCTTCTTCGCTTTGGTGTTTAGACCGCAGCGTCGGCCCTGGCCCGATGCCATTGACGCGAATATCCGGCGCGAGAGCTTGCGCCAAGGTCTGTGTTGCCTGCCAGAGCGCGGCCTTGGAAAGCGTGTAGGTGAAGAAGTTCGGCGTGAGCTTCCAGACCCGCTGGTCGATCATGTTCACGACCAGCCCCTGCTCCCCTTTCGGCAGAGCATCCGCGAAGGCCTGCGCCAGATGCACCGGCGCGCGGAGATTGGCATTCATGTGCATGTCCCAACTCGCGCGAGTATGGCTGGTGACAGAGTCCTCCTCGAATACGGAGGCGGAATTGACCAGCAAAGTCACCGGCTGGCCGATCTTCTCGGCGGCGTGCAGGATCAGATCGCCAGTTGCAGTCTCATCCGAGAGGTCGGCCTGAAGCGTGATCGCCGCGCCACCTGCCGCACGAATGGCCTTGGCGGTCTCTTCGGCGCCATCAGCGGAGGAATTGTAATGGACGATGACCTGCCAGCCATCTACGCCCAGCGCTTCGGCCATGGCCCGCCCCACTCGCGCGCCCGCGCCGGTGACAAGCGCCGCGCCCGGCCTCATGCCGGTACGGTCTGGAACAGGCCCAATATGTCGAACCCGTTCACCAGTCCGTAGATGTAGACCGCATAGATCAGCAGCATCAATATCCCCATCAGGCGACCAAGCCGCGCGCGGGTCAGGATGAACCCACCGATCAACAGCGCGGCAAAGGTCATGACCCAATGATCATAATGGGTGAAAGTCGCCGCGATCTCAATTGGGCCGAAGAGCGAAATTATGCCGCCTGCGCCAAGGATGTTGAAGACGTTGGAGCCAAGCACATTGCCGATGGCGACTTCGCCGTGCCGACGAAGGGCGGCGGCAACAGCTGCGCCAATCTCCGGCAGGGAGGTCCCGATCGCCAGCAAGGTCAGGCCGATCCATTCCTGCGGCACATGATAGAATTCCGCGATGCCGACACCGCCAGCAATGATCAGATGCGCACCCAGCACGAGGCCACCAATGCCGAGAACGATATAGGCCAGAGAGCGCGGCAGGCTGAGTTTTGGCGCCTCTTCCAGTTCCACGCCGGGATCTTCGCCCGTCGCAACGGCCTTGCGCGCCATGTAGAAAGTGACAACACAATAAGCGATCAGAATGGCCAGGAACAGAATACCGCCCAATACAGTCAGGGGGCCCATTCCGGTCAGCAGGATCCAGACGGCTGTGGCAACGAGCATCGCCGTCAGCGCGCGTCCCTGCCCATGACCACCGGCCACGAACGGCATGATCAGAGCGGGAATGCCGAGCACAAGGAAGATGTTCGCAATATTGGAGCCGACAATATTGCCCAACGCGAGACCGGCCCGGTTTTCCAGAGCCGCATTCAGCGACACGACCATTTCAGGGGCCGACGTACCGAAACCGACAATGAAGATACCGGCAATCAGGGGAGAAACGCCAAGGCGCCGGGCAACGGCAACTGCGCCGTTTACCAGGAAATCCCCCGCAAACGCCATAATAACAAGCCCCCCGATCAGGGCGGCGATCAGGGTTAAATCAGGCATTCGCCAGGCTCGCTTCTAGTCGAGGCGCTTGTATTCAATGAAATTCAGGATGCCGAACACGACCACTATGGAGGCAATGGCGATCAGAGAAGGATGGATCATGGTGCCGTCTCGCTGTTGTTTTCTTGAGCATTTCCATGCTTTGCACCGCTAATAGCGTGCGTTGCACGGCTTGGCGAGCCTCAAACGGCAGGAAGTTTGGCCTCTCTTTGCGTAATTTTTCATATTGGACGCGCTCCTCCCATAGTGTCAGGACACCCGCATGCCTTCCCTCAGAACCAGGTTGTTCCACATCTATGCCCGCCTTCGCCGTCCCATGACACTGGGCGTGCGCGGCCTCGTCGAGAATCCAGACGGAAAGATCCTGCTGGTACGTCACACGTATATTGCAGGCTGGCATATGCCCGGCGGCGGCGTCGAGCGCGGCGAGCCCTGCATCGAGTCGCTCCGCCGGGAAGTGGAGGAAGAAGGCGGCATCCTGCTGAACGGGACCCCGAGCCTCGTCGGGATGTTCTCCAATCACGCATCTTTCCCGAATGACCATGTCCTGCTCTATCACATTCCTTCGGGAATATGGACGCAAGGCAAGGCAACGGCAGTCGCCGAGATTGCCGAAACACGATGGTGCTCGCCGGATGACTTGCCTGACGGAACAACCTACGGGACGCGCCAGAGACTGGCAGAATTTTACGGCAAAACACCCCTCAGCCCGTATTGGACCGGCTCAAAACGCTGAGTTCAGGCACCCGCCATTGCGAGGAAGGCTGGCAGGCACAGGAACATCAGCGCCGCCAGCGCGACAATGACCAGACGGGTCGTGGGAGTGATGCGTGATCTCATCCACTCCTTATCTGCGGACATTGAGTCTCAATGCGGGCCATTCGCCGGAAAGTTCGTGATTTTGCTGCCCCATTGATGCCGCAAGTTTTAACGGAACCTTTGCCATCGCGGATGATTGTAAATGCGTGGTGGGACATGAAAGCAGACACGCCCCATTGCATGAACGGCCCTTCCGGGCGCCAAGGTTGCCCCTCATCCTTGCGCTCACGATTTGAAATGCGGAACGCTGGCTCTGCCCCTTGGGGCCAGCGTTCTATTTCACCCGGCCGGCTGCTCTCATATATTGCCCGGCCGTCCACCAGGACAGTACCGCCGCAGTCCAGAGCAGTCCGACAACGGCGACCGTAGCCACAATCGCCAAGACTGACGTTCCCGTGGAGACTTCGCCCCCGGCATCCGGGCGCAAGACAGCCAGCGGCAACATAAGCCCGATGATCGCAGCCATCTCAAACCCTGTTTTCCACTTCGCCAGATTAGAGGGCACTATGGCAGAGCGTCCGCGCGGCGTGGCGCGGAACCAGGTCATGAAAACATCGCGTGCAATAATCATGGCCGCCGGCACATAGATTAGCCAGGTCTGGAATTTCAGACCCAGGCCCAGCAGGGCCGCCGCTATCAGCAACTTGTCGGCGATAGGGTCAAGCCAGACACCAAATCGACTGTGCGCGTCCAGCTTGCGGGCAAGCCAGCCATCCAGGAAATCCGTGATTGCCCCGGCCAGGAAAGCAAGGAAGGCAAACTGGAACCAGAGCTGTTGCAGCGTGATCTGCCGGGACACGGCGTCGGCATCAAGTCCATTCGGCAACGGGTTGAGGCGCATAGCCTGCCAGAAACCGACCAGCACAAACCCGGCAAACACACAGCGGGCGATGGTCAACGCATTGGGGAGCCATTTGAAATTCATGGCTGTCACCTGTGCCAGCGCCCGCGCGCCCGCGCAATCATGAAACTGTGGAGCCTCTCGCCTCCCCCCGCCCTACAGGGGGAGAGGCGAAAGTCTCATCAGTTGGTATCGCCGGTTACATCCTCGATCGCGACGTCGTAATGGCGATTGCAGAACTGGCAGTCGATACCCAGCGTACCATCTTCTTCGGTCATCTCGCGCAGGGACTCGTCCGGCATCTGTTTCAGAGTCTCAACGAGGCGCTCCTGATTACAGGTGCACCGGTCATCCAGCGCTTGTGGCGTTTCCATCGTCACGCCTTGCTCGTGGAACAGGCGATAGAGCAGCTTTTCCATTGGAAGGTCCGCATCGGCCAGTTCGGCATCGGTCAGCGTGGCAAACAGGGCCTCGGCTTCACGCCAAGGCTCTTCGGTCTCTCCGCGCGCATCATCTGCCGCAATCCTCTGCACCATCATGCCGCCAGACACCCAAACCGGATGCCCGTCTTTCCGGTCCAGTTCGGCGACCGACAGTTTGAGGCGCGTCGGCACCTGTTCCGACATCTCGAAATAGTCCTCAGCGCATTCACTCAGAGTCCCTTTCGCAAGAGGCACGATTCCCTGATAGGGCTGGATCGCCGGATTGTCCTGGATGATGATCAGGGCCAGACGCCCGCTCGGGCCGAACAGTTGAGGCATGTGCGGAGCGTCGCCCTTGTTCACCTTGTCCAGTTGCGCCCAGGCTTCGGCATCAAATTTGGCATAGCCGCGCACACCGCCATCAGAGCGGTACTCACCGACCAGCATCGACACGGGACCATCACCTTCGGCCTGAACCAGCAGACGCCCCTCGAATTTCAGCGACGCGCCCACCAGCGTCGCAAGCGTCACGGCTTCGCCAAGGATGCGCGCCAAATTCTTCGGATAGTCATGCCGATGCAGGATGCCCGACAGGCTGCCCTCGCCCATGCGAACGGCGCGCCCGCGAATGGGACGGTCCACGATCTGGAAGTTCGTGACGAAATCGGTGACGGCGTAGGTTGCGTCAGTCATGGGAGGACACCTCGAATTGGTGTCCCCATGTGGCAGCGCCCCGCCCCTATCGCAAGAGGCACGCCTGCGCGGGGCCCGACCAGGTCGCACGGGAATTGACATTCCACCCAAGGAAGACATTATCTGAAAGTGGGGATTGGGGGACGGTACGACGTGCACATCAGTGAGATTGATCTCGATATTCCAGAGACCTTGCGCCCATCTACACTGAGGCGCCTGGGCGTCAAACCCGCACTTGATGCCAAAATCGATCAGGCGCCAAAATTGGGCCTGACCCATCGTGCGTTCCTGCCTGTTACAATGCTTCGCCTGTATCGGCGCGTGAGACCGGATTTCATTGGCAATCGCTGTGTGTTTGAGCCGAGTTGTTCCCGGTACAGCGAGCTGGCGTTTCGCACGAAGCCCTTTTTCACCGCCCTTCACCTAACCCTGAGGCGCCTTCACAAATGCAAGCCCGACCAAGGCGGCACCGACCTTTCAGACCTGGAGTTTCCTGAATGAAATATCGCATCCAACCCATCGGCAAAGAGTTTTCAGACAAGGCCGTGAAAGCGCTTGAGGACAAGCTCAACGCGGCGCACGAGAAGGGCTATAAATTCCACAGTGTGATGGAAGTGTCCCAGCCTGGCTGCGCTGGTTTTGGAGCACCCTCTATCACCTATCTGGCCATCTTCGAACAAGAGCACGAGCCAAGCACGTATCCGTAAAGGCGCAGAAGTCAGGCCGAACAACTGCCGCCGCCCAGCACGCAGAAACTGGCGCACCAGGGATGGTTCAGCTTGACCGGATCTGCCGTCGCATCCGACAGCGTGTCGCCAAGCTCGAACGCAGGATCGTCCACCAATAGCGTGCAGGCTGTCACGGTCGCCCTGCCGGCACCCTTGCGGCGGATCACCATGCGCTGGTTGGCGCACATGATGTCGTCAGGGGACTTGTTCAGAATGCCCCAGCAATCCGTGGTGATTTCTGGGGGGTCGTCCCGGGCGATCATTTCAGGGAACAGGACGAGTTGCTTTGTATTGGTGGGATCTATCGACAGACCCAGTGCGCCAGCAAGCGCGCCATAAGCTGCGCGGGCCTCGGCATCATCCTCATTGAGGGCCTGACGTCCGGCAATGGCCACCTGTACGGTGCGTTCCCCCAACCATTTCAGGCCCTTGCAGGCCTCTTCAAAGGCCCCTTCTCCGCGTTCAGCATCATGAATGGCCGGATCATGGGAATCCAGCGAGACACGCAGCACCATCCGTTCGCCATAGTGCGCCGCCAGCCGGTCCAGACCCTGCTGGATGCGCGGCCGCATCATCGGGCGCATGGCATTGGTCAGCAGGAGCAGGCTGTGCCCATCCGACAAAACGTCTTCCATGATGTGGAGAATATCCGGGCACATGAAGGGCTCGCCGCCCGTAATGCCGATCTCGATGGGCTGGTCGATCTCGTTGAGGAACTGCCGCACATCAGATCGGCTGAGATAAACCAGTCGGTCATTGCGGGGTGAACTTTGAATGTAGCAATTGGTGCATTCAATGTTGCACAGCGTTCCGGTGTTCAACCAGAGCGTCTTCAAGCCCGTCCATCCGACGCTGGCGCGGGTCTCGCCCTTCGCGGTCACGTCCGGGTCAGAAAATTTCGTCGGGGTATAATCACTATCGGCCATTCAACTACGTTTAGCGCGATCCGGCGGCGCTTCCAGCGCTATTGCAGCAGCACACCCTAACGTGAAGATTGCCGTACTCGTCGTGAGCGCTAGTTTGGCCGTCATGTCTGAAACTACCCAGCAGCAAGTGTTCGAAATGCTCACCTCAGGCGATGATGGCCGGGTGTGCAGAGACATTCCCGACAGCGCCTGTCGCGAAGAGGCCGGCAATTTCTTCACCCATGTTGCCAGCCTGTCGACCAGCAAGATCTCGGATGGGCTGATCGACCCCAAGCTTGTATTGAGCTGGTTGATGACCACGCTGGGCGCACCGGGCTGGATGATCGGCCTGCTTGTCCCCATACGCGAGGCGGGAGCGCTGTTGCCGCAATTGTTCACGGCCGCCGCGCTGCGCCGCCTGCCCCAGCGCAAGTGGGCCTGGTCAGTCGGCTCGGCAGTCCAGGGATTGTCAGCGGCCAGTATGGGGCTCGCAGCGTTTTTCCTGGAGGGTAAGACGTCGGGTTATGCCATCCTTGGCGCGCTGGCGGTTCTCGCGCTCGCGCGGTCGGTCTGCTCGGTCACCTACAAGGACGTTCTGGGCAAGACGGTCTCCAAATCCCGACGCGGAACAGCAACCGGCGCGGCCAGCACGGTCGGCGCTGCAGCGGTCCTGATCTATGGCGCGCTCCTGGCCGTCGGTTGGGTCGACCGGATGAGCCTCGTGATTGGCGGGCTGTTGCTCGCGGGTGGGCTCTGGATGACGGGCGCAGCGCTTTTCATGACATTGGAAGAAGAACCGGGATCGACCGAAGGCGGAGGCAACCCCATCGAATCCTTCCGGGACAACTTCAAGCTGCTCGCTGAAGACCAGCAGTTGCGCCGTTTCATCCTGGCCCGTGGCCTGTTGATCTCAACTGCACTTGCTCCGCCCTTCATGGTCGCGATGGGCGCAAGGAACAAAGAAGCTGACCAAATGCTTGGGGGACTCGGCTTGCTCGTTATTGCATCTGCGGGCGCAGGCCTGCTCAGCTCCTATGTCTGGGGCCGGCTTGCCGACCGGTCGAGCCGGAAAGTGCTGATCCTGACAGCGGCCGCAGCAACGCTTGCCCTGTTGACGACACTCGGCCTGAATGCGGCGGGGCGACTGCAGGATGTCTGGGCACTCCCGCTTGTTCTGTTCGTTTTGATGATAGCCTATCAGGGCGTGCGCCTTGGTCGTTCCACGCATCTGGTGGATATGGCGAGCCAGGACAACCGTGCGGCCTATACCGCCCTTTCCAACACGATCATCGGCACGCTGCTCATTCTTGGTGGCGGGTTCAGCATCGTTGCGCACATGGCAGGAGAAGCAGCGGTCCTCGGCTTGCTCGCCGTTATGAGCGCGCTCGCCATTCCGGTCGCCATGGGTCTTGAGGAAGTGCAGGAGCGCTGACGCCTATTTATCGAGGCACCAGCGCAGGATGGCCTTCTGGGCGTGCATGCGGTTCTCGGCCTCGTCAAAGACAAGGCTCTGTGGCCCGTCAATGACTTCGGCGTCGACCTCTTCGCCCCGATGCGCTGGCAGACAATGCAGGAATTTCGCACCGCCAGCGGCCATCTCCATCAATTCTTCGGTCACCGCATATGGCTCAAGAATTTCAAGGCGGCGTTCAGCGTCTGCATCGCCCATGGAGACAAATGTGTCGGCAATCACGACGTCGGCGCCGGCCACGGCTTCTTCCGCAGTTTCATAGAGGTCGATCCGGCCCTGCAGGTCGCGGGCGATTTCAATATCCTCATCATCCGGCGCGAAGCGCGCAGGCGTGCCAATGGCGAGAGAATAGCCAAACTTCGGCGCGGCATGGATCAGGCTGGCGCAAACATTGTTGCCATCGCCAACCCAGGCCAGCCGCGCACCTTCAAGTGTGAGGCCATGCTCTTCCAGTGTCTGGAGGTCCGCCATGATCTGGCAGGGATGTGAACGATCTGTCAGGCCGTTGATGACCGGCACGGTGGCATGCTCGGCAAAGGTCTCGACATCGGAATGATCATTGGCGCGGATCATCACCGCATCGACGAAGCGCGACAGGACGCGCGCAGTGTCTTCCACCGTTTCACCCCGTCCCAGCTGCATGTCATTTGATGTCGCGGTGATCGACGAGCCGCCCAGCTGGCGCATCGCCATGTCGAAGGAAAAGCGCGTCCGGGTTGAGGATTTCTCGAAGACCATTGCCAGCGTATGGCCTTCCAGCGGGGCCCCCGTGTCCACCCGTCCCTTTGGCCAACCCGCACGTGCTTTCTTCATCACATGAGCCATATCCAGGATCTCGCGCAGTTCGGCGGACTCCAGATGCCAGAGGTCGATGAAATGGCGCGGGGCGGTTGAGCTTGTCATCCGGAGATACTCCTGAGGCGGGCGGGAAAGCGGGGCAGATAGCCTGTTTCAGACAATTATTCCAGTCAGGCCGGGCGATTGCACCAGCTTTCGGACAAGATGAATAAATTCTAATTGAGAATGACTTGCAAACATCCGACAGGCATGAAATACATAAGTTGAGAACGAGTCGCAAATCAACAGGAGCGCCCCATGTGTCTGCCAATTGATGATACCGCTATGCTTTGCTGGCTGAAGAGCCAGATGACGGTTCTGGAAGCCTGGCGAAACGAGCTGACTTGCCGCCCGGACACTACCGATACGATGATCAATCGTGTGGAGCAGCACTACACATGGTTGAGCGAAGAAATATCCCGTCTGGATACGCCCCGGCGCGCTGCCTGATACCCCTTTGCCGCAACGCAGGGCGAGGTTTTGCCCACCTCGTTTCCTCCCATACGCTCACCTGCGTTGCGGCAATTCCTTTCCGAAACTCCCCCGCAGATCGATACTGGCGAAGATGACGTGATTGCCCTATGTCACGGGCACATCAGTGCCCATCCAGCCAGGGAGCTTCATCACTCATGGACAATGTTCTCATCATCGGTGCCGGTGCCGCCGGATCCGTCGTCGCGCAGAAATGCGCCATGGACCGCGACACGTTCAAGCATATCCACCTTGCCTCGCGCCGACTGGAAAGCTGCGAGAAGGTCGCCAAGCTGTGCCAGACACCGATCGAGATCAGCCAGGTCGACGCCGACAATGTTGCGGAGGTCGTCGCGCTCATCAACAAGGTGAAGCCGGATCTGCTGATCAACATGGCCCTGCCTTATCAGGACCTGCCGATCATGGATGCCTGCCTGGAAACGGGCTGCAATTATATGGACACGGCGAACTACGAGCCGCGCGATGTCGCGAAGTTCGAATATTCCTGGCAGTGGGCCTATCAGGACAAGTTCAAGGACAAGGGCATCACGGCCATTCTCGGCTGCGGCTTCGATCCGGGCGTGACGAATATCTATTGCGCCTATGCGCAGGAATTCCTGTTCGACGAGATCGAATATATCGACATTGTCGACTGCAATGCCGGCGATCATGGCAAGACCTTCGCCACGAACTTCAATCCGGAAATCAATCTCCGTGAAGTGACCCAGGATGGCAAATACTGGAAAGACGGCGAGTGGGTGGAAATTCCTGCCCTGTCGATCAAGACGATGATCGACTACCCGGAAGTCGGCCCGAAAGCCTCCTACCTGATCTATCACGAGGAAGAGGAAAGCCTCGTCAAGCACATCAAGGGCCTGAAACAGATCCGCTTCTGGATGACCTTTGGCGAGGCCTATATCAAGCACCTCGAAGTGTTCAAGTCGATCGGCCTGATTGGCCTTGAACCGATCAAGCACAAAGGCATGGACATCATCCCGATGGAGTTCCTGAAAGACCTGCTGCCCGTCCCGTCATCCCTGGCAGAAGGCTACACCGGCAAGACCAGTATCGGCGTGATCGTGCGCGGCACGAAGGACGGCCAGCCTCAGGCGAAGATGATCTACAACGTGTCCGATCATGCCAAGACCAATGAAGAAGTCTCCGCGCAGGCCGTCTCCTATACGACCGGCGTGCCGCCCGTTTCAGGCGCGGCAATGTTCTTCCGCGGGGAATGGTCCGGCCACGGCGTATTCAATGTCGAGCAGTTCCCGGCCAAGCCCTTCCTTGAAGACGTCGCCAAACGCGGCCTGCCATGGCATGTCATCGACGTGGACGGCGGCGATCAGGAAGATCTGTTCGCGATCGAGACTTAGGTCAGTTCTTTCCGCATGCGCAGGATCGGCACGATGGTGCCATCCTCACTGGGCCTGGAGAGGTCTTCGACCAGCCTGTAACCGCACGCTTCATAAAGCGGTACACCGGGCGCGGTGGAGCCCATCTCCATTGCCGAGAACCCTTCGGCCCGCGCGGCAGCTTCGCTGGCGTCGAGCAACATGCGGCCAATGCCGCGCCGGACGAAATCCGGATGGGTATACATGGCGCGAATCTTGGCCGGCTCGGCCTTGGGGTCCGCCGGGGAATCGTCCCGGCCGGCGGTCGTGTTGCCGCCATAAAGCGTGCGCCGCCGCGACCAGCCCCCGCATCCGGCCAGCGCGTCGCCCTCGAAGACGAGAAAATAGGTGCCATCCGCGACAAGCAGCGTATCGACACCCATGCTATCGCTGGAGCGCTCGACCTGTTTTGAATCAAGGAAGTGTGGCAGGAGTCGCGCCATGGACTCCGCCATCAGCGCCTCAATCGCCGGAATGTCGTCCAGCGTGGCGACTCGCATATACAGGGAAGATGTTACCGTCATTCGACCCGCATCCTATCTGCGCTGCACACTCCGCAAAAGCCGGAACGTGCGCGCCGCTAATAATGTTCGCTCAAGGCCCGTTGATGAGGCATAAGCGGGCACCCAAGGACCAGACACCATGACCCCACCCGCCCTGCCCGATCACATCCCGACGCCCGTCTTCGTGCTGGACGCGGCGCGCCTGCGCGCAAATCTGGAAACCGCCCAGCGCGTGCGCGAGGCGGCCAGATGCAAGATATTGCTGGCGACCAAGGCCTTCTCCCTGCCGGCGGCCTTTCCGCTGATGACCGACTATCTGGACGGCACCACGGCCAGCGGCGAACAGGAAGCCATCATGGGGCATGAAAGCTTTGGCAAGGAAGTACATGTCTATTCCCCGGCCTATACCGAAGCCGAAGTGCGCCGCCTGACCGAGGTGGCCGAGCATATCTATTTCAATTCTCTCGAACAGCTGGAACGCTTTGGCGACATTGCCCGCGATGGCGACGCCAAGATCGGCCTGCGCGTCAATCCCGGCTATTCAAATGCAACCCTGGGCGGCGACCTCTACAATCCGTGCGCACCAGGCAGCCGATTTGGCGAAGTGCCGTCAAAGCTCGACCAGGTCGACTGGTCCGGCATCGACATCTTTCACGTCCATGCGCTGTGCGAGAGCCTGCATGAAGGCTCAGTCGGGCTGATAGAATTCGTCGCCGAGAATTTCGGTCAGTACATCGAGCAGGTGAATACGGTGAATTTCGGCGGCGGGCACTTCCTCAACAAGGAAGGCTATGACGTCGATGCGCTGATTGCTGCCATCAAGGCGTTCAAGGCGCGCTTTGGCGTGGAAGTCGTGCTGGAGCCGGGCGCAGGCCTCGTCGTGAATACGGGAGAGTTGTACGCGACCGTGCTGGCGCTGCACTGGAACGAGGTCGATCTCGCCATCCTCGATGCCTCCGCCTCAACCCATATGCCAGACGTGCTGGAAGTGCCCTATCGGCCGGACGTGATCGGGGCCGGCCAGCCCGGCCAGAAGGCGCACACCTATCGCTTCGGTGGCAAGACGTGCATGACCGGCGACGTGATCGGAGAATACTCTTTCGATGCCCCACTCAAGCCGGGCGACACGATCGTCTTCACCGACCAGATGCATTATTCCTTCGTCAAGACGAACACGTTTAACGGCACGCCGCTGGCAAACCTGGCGGTGCGCTGGGAAGACGGCATCATCGAGAGCCTGTCCGATTTCGGCTATGAGGAATTCCGCCGGCGATTGGGCCGCTGACCCTCAGCCCTTAGATAGATTGACCTGCTGATCATTCCCGAGTGATGGGATGCGGCGCCGCGCTTTCGCCACAGCTTCCATATCCAGATCGGCCAGGATCACGCCGGGCTCAGCATCCGCCTTTTCCGCCAGCACCTCACCCCAGGGCGAGACGATCAGAGAGTGGCCAAAGGTCTCGCGGCCGTCTTCATGTTTGCCGCCCTGCGCGGGGGCGATGATGAAGCTGCCGGTCTCGATGGCGCGCGCCCGGACGAGGACATGCCAGTGCGCCTTGCCCGTCACGCGCGTGAACGCCGCTGGGATGGTCAGGATGCCTGCGCCCGCCTGCGCAAGCTTGCGATAGAGATGCGGGAAGCGGACATCATAGCAGATCGTCATTCCCAGCTTGCCGAACTCAGTCTCCGCCAGCACGGCGCGCTCGCCCGGCCGGTAAGCGCGGCTTTCGCGATAGCTCTGCCCGTCGCCCACTTCGACATCGAACATGTGGATCTTGTCATAGCGGGCCCGGACGCTGCCATCCGGCGCGATCAGGACAGACCGATTGGCCAGCCGGTCCTCGCCTTCGAGAGTCACGGCGATCGAGCCGATCAGCACCCAGATGCCAAGCTCAGCCGCCAGGGAACGCATCGCGGCGAGCGTCTGGTCATCTGCCTCGGGAACAATCTTTGGACGCGCCTTGCCGGGACGTATGTCCAACAGGTTCGTCATTTCCGGGGTTGTCACCAGTTGCGCCCCCTGCCCCGCCGCGTCGCGGATCAGGGCAGAGGCCGCCGCGATATTCGGGGCGATCTCCACACCCGACCGCATCTGGACACAGGCAACACGAAGATGGGTCATGGCCATTGGCCTCGCCGGATCAGGCTGGCTCCCATTCTGACAGCGCAGCGTCGATGATGCCGGTGGCTTCACGCACATTATCGTCCGTGATGACAAGTGGCGGCGCGAGACGCAGGACCATGTTCCCGGCCACACCGACCAGAAGGTTCTTGTCACGGCAGACGCCTTGCAGGCTTTTCGGGTCGGATTTCATCTTGAGACCGGTGAGCAGCCCTTTGCCGGTCACCGCTTCGACCTTGTCCGGATGGCTATCAGCGAGGCTTTTCAGGCCCTGCGCAAGTGTGCCGGAGACCCGGCGCACTTCAGCCAGGAAGTCTTCGCTGGAAATGATGTCCCAGACGACATTGCCGACCGCCATGGCGAGCGGGTTGCCGCCATAGGTCGATCCATGGCTGCCGGGCTGCATATGTTCGCCGACCGCTTCGGTCGTCAGGCAGGCGCCGAACGGGAAGCCGCCGCCAATGCCCTTGGCCGAGCACAGGATATCCGGCGCGGCGCCTTCAACCCATTCGTGAGCGAACAGTTTTCCTGTCCGGCCCATGCCGCACTGGACTTCATCATAGATCAGCAGGATGCCGTGCTCGTCGCAAAGCTCACGCAGCCCGATCAGACAGGCGTCGGGCATGGCACGTACGCCACCCTCACCCTGGACAGGCTCAACGAAAATGGCAGCTGTGGTCGGCTGGGCCGCTGCCGTCTTCAAAGCGTCATGGTCGCCCCATTCAAGGTGCACAAAGCCCGGCAATTTCGGACCAAAGCCTTCGAGATATTTCGGATTGCCACCGGCATTGATCGCGCCGAGCGAGCGACCGTGGAATGCACCGGTGAACGTAATGATGTCGATGCGCGATTCATTACCATTCGCCCAGTGGTATTTGCGGGCGGACTTGATGGCGCATTCGACGGCTTCGGTGCCGGAATTGGTGAAGAAGACGCGGTCAGCGAATGTATCGCGGCAGATCTTGTCGGACAGTTCTTCGGCGCCGCGCACGCGGAACATGTTGGAGGTGTGCCACAGCTTGCCGGCCTGCTCCTGCAGGGCCTCGACCATGGCGGGATGAGCGTGGCCCAGCGCGTTCACGGCGATGCCGGCGATGAAATCGAGATATCGCGTGCCGTCCTCGGTGAAGAGGCAGACGCCCTCCCCCTTCTCGAAAACCTGCTCTGGCGGCCGGTAGACCGGCATGATGTGCTGGCGCGGATCGCTCATGATAACTCCTTGCGTGCGCAAAATCCTGTTTGGTCCACGCTTGGCCGCGCCGATGGGCGAAGTCAACTCACGGGCTGGTGCACGCCCGCTACAAGCTGACGATTAAGCTGTACTGATCCGCATCATGAAAAAAGTTTAATCGAAAAACGATAATTATGATTGACGTTTATCGATAATCCTTTATTGATAATCAGGAAGCCAAGACGGACCGGGGTGATGTCCAAAACGCCCCCTACCTCACCTGAGCCGTTGCTCCGGACCGTCCTGGTGGACCTGAATTTTTTCGGAAATGAAAAAAGGCGCGGAGAGCTTCCACCAGCTTCCGCGCCTTCCACCGTTTGCAGCGTTTCCTCCCAGAAACTTGCCGTGTCATATGGC
>MRWG01000414.1_pt1 | contig 53213 bp, 41 predicted proteins | sample 1013341 | NCBI WGS metagenome assembly MRWG01 (sample SAMN06117577, study PRJNA244670) | biofilm metagenome | biome: Water; feature: Cathode Biofilm; material: Biofilm; isolation source: microbial consortium enriched at the cathode of a solar microbial fuel cell | place: USA: District of Columbia ... | reverse complement strand
CTTACCGCCCCAAACGCAGAAAAAAGGCCCTACACCGCTTCCAATTAAAAACTCGTTGGGCTTGTTTTTGAGCTCAGCTCAAAAGTGAGTCAATCCTTCACGGGAGGCGCGCAGCGCCTCTTGAGTCTCCCAGCCCTGGTACAGGAAACGAAGCCCCAATGCCCGACGGCGCACACAGCGCGTTTTCCGCGCCGCCCGCAGGGATCGCCCCATCTTACCGCCCCAAACGCAGAAAAAAGGCCCTACACCGCTTCCAATTAAAAACTCGTTGGGCTTGTTTTTGAGCTTAGCTCAAAACTGAGTCCATCCTTCACGAAAGCCGCGCAGCGCCAATGCAGTCCACTGACCCCGGTACAACCAACGTAGCCGAAAAACCAGCAGCGCAGACAGCGCAAAGCGCGGCCCCGAAGGGATCGCCCCATCTTACCGCCCCGAACTCAGGAGCAAAGGCTCTGCACACTTCCAGTTAAAAGCTCGTTGGGCTTGAATTTGAGCTCAGCTCAAAAATGACCCAAAGCTGGGCAGCCTCACAATCAGCACCAAGCGCCACTGTATCCCTTGCTGGCCCATTTCTATATCCTGTCTGCTCAGTATGCTCAAAAAATACCAAGCGCATGGGATAAAAGCGGGAATGGCTAATGATAATTCTTTGAATGGCGGGGAGTCTGAAAACAACTCCAGTAACCGATGCATTCTCGTGGTCGAAGACAATCAGGATATTTTGCTTCTGACTCGCAGTAAGCTTGAGCGGGCTGGCTACTCTGTAGTCACAGCCAGTGACGGCCATGAAGCTTTGACAATCTTCGCCAAAGAACCGGCTCGTTTCAATCTGGTGATCATTGATCTGATGATGCCGGAAATGAGTGGTGATACCCTGGCGCTAAAGCTTGCTGAAGCCGATGCTGGTGTCAAGATTCTGTTCATGTCCGGGTATGCTCCCGATACGGTAAATAATCTCCAGAAACTCAGCCATCCGGTCATGGCAAAGCCCTTTACCCGCAACGAGCTCCTGGAGCAGGTGGAGGCTTTAACTTCCAAACCATAGTGTTAGTTCAGACGGGGAAAGCGCAGATGGAATGTTGTACCTTTGCCGACTTCACTTTCAACATCGATATGCCCCCTAGATTGCTTGACGAATCCATGCACCATGCTCAGCCCCAGGCCGGTACCTTTACCGATATCTTTGGTCGTGAAGTAGGGGTCGAACACCTGCAGGCAAGTCTGGGCATCCATGCCCTGGCCGGTGTCACTGATTGAAAGGCAGACAAATTCGGATTCCTCAAGAGGCAGGGTCGAACCGAAATCCACAGCATCAGAAGACCCATTGTGCGTGCGAATGACTATCCGCCCTCCATCCGGCATGGCATCACAGGCATTACGGACCATGTTGATCAGACAGGATTCCAGATTTTGTCTGTCGATACTGGTATTGCTCAGATCCTCGGCGAGGTCTGTCTCCAGACTGGTCTGGTTATTGAGCATAGGGTTCAGTATCGGAAGCAGGGCGCTGATAACGGCGTTCAGGTTCAATACTTCCTCTTTCAGGGATTGCCTGCGCGCAAAAGCCAGCAGGCGCGAGGTCATCTCCCTGGCATCAAGAGAGGCTTTCTTGATTGCAGCAATTGTGGCCTGGGCCTGGCTGTCTGTAATCTCATCTTCCAGTTCTTCAGCATTACTGAGAATGACAGCGAGATAATTGCGAAAGTCATGGGTGATGCCGCTGCTGAGTTGACCCAGGTATTCCAGTTTCCTGGCGTGCATCAGTTCATCTTCCCTGATCTTTAACTGAGTGATGTCTTCCGCAATGCCTACCAGGCGATAGACTTCGCCCTGATCATTGACTATGGGGCGGGCCCGATCCCATATCCAGCGAATTTCACCATCGGGTCGGACGATTCGATATTGCACGTCGTAATTGCCCTCGGCCTGTCGCTCAACTTCCCTTTTAACCCAGTCACGGTCCTCTTCGTGAACGGCTTCAACAAAGCCCATCGCGTTGTCGTATAATTCGGCCGGGTCCCGGCCCCAAACCTCGCGATATGCGGGGCTTACATATTCCAGTCGTTGCTTAGCGGTGTCGGAAATCCAGAATACCTCGCGAAGATTCTCCGCCACCTGCCGCAGCAATTTCTCCTGTTCTTCAATTCGTTGAGCGCTTTGCTGTAAATGTGTTTGATCCGAAATCATGCTGAGTGCGATCTGGGACCCATCGGACAGCGTGACAAGAGATACAACGTGAGAAGATGGAAAAGTAGAGCCGTCTTTGCGGCGCATTTCAAACTGTGTATGAAAAGGTCGGCCTTTCGATAAATCATCGATTCCGCGATTATGAAATTCGTCAAAATGCTGCTGGGAGACGTGCAGAAACTCGGTCTTCCTGCCTATGAACTCATCGTTGCTGTAACCAAAAATCGTTGAAGCAGCCGGATTGGCGAAGATAATCGAGCGAGTCGGAACGTTCAGGACAATCAAAGCGTCTTCCATGGAATCGACCAGCGTTTGATAGAAGGTCTCGCTTCGCTCTCTGGCTTTTTCCTCTCGCTTCATCAAGTACAGGAGTAATAGCCCAGTAATCAGTACAAATCCCAGGCCCTTGAGTGTACCGATCCACAGTATATCCAGATCGTTGATGAACAGACCAACAAACCAGTCGGACGCGATGATATAGAGACCGCCGACTATACAATAGATTACCGTGATGGATGCGGGCCTTATTGGCGATTTTTTTCTGTTGTGTGTTGTTCTGATCATGGGCTGAAATACTTTTGCTCGGGTGTTGTCAGGATATCACAGATAAAAAGTGGCCATGCTCTGCGCCGCACAACAGAAAGCTGCGAAGCGATGCAGACTGCTGCGCTGGCTACTCCCGCGTTAGCCATTGAATCAAACCGATTGACGAGACATTCCTCACTCGCAGCCTTCCCCGGCACATCTTGCCGCTCCAGGATAGCGATCCGCATATCACCTGTATTCAATAGAAAAATCCTTGGGACATGCAACTAGGTGACGAGGGGCCTATACGCTGTAAATATTCTCGGCGATAAATTATTGCTAAAATGGGCAACTTCATTGATGGATCGGACCACAGCACAATCTTGAAAGCTAACGTCTGCATTCGCGCAGCCGTTCAAGGCTGCCAGCCAGGTATCTCAGTACCGTCTGACATCGAATTAATGCCAGCAGCCCGGAAGTCCTATGTCTTCAACACCTGTCCTCAAAGCCCAAGAATTCGAAACTTTTGATCTTGTTGATCAGCCCGTGTGGCTGTTCGACTCCGAATCACTGCAAATTTTACGAACCAATCATAAAGCCTGTGAGTGGCTGAGCTATGACCGGGATGTTCTCATCACTAAGACAATCGCGGATATTCGTCCACCGGAGCAGGGGGCAGCTATCGCCAGGGAAGTGGCTCGCCTGGGAGAATTCCACACTCACCATGCTGGAGTCTGGGACGTAGTCGACGCCAATGGCCAGCGGCGCAAGGCAGCATTTGATTGGCGCGCTGTGACATTCGAAGGTAGAAAAGCAGTAGTCGCTACAGTCAAGGATATATCCGAGAAAGTTCAGATTCAGGCAGACAAAGAGGCATTGTCCGATCAACTGCGCTCGATAATAGAAAATGGGCCTCTGGCCATTGAGACCTATCAGTCGGTGTTCGAATCATTGCCGGGCAAGTTCGCAATTCTTGTGCCCGCAAGCTATGAAATCGTAGCTGCCAGCGATGAATTTTTCAGCGCAACGATGACTGACAGGGAACAAGTCATTGGCCAGGATTATTTTAGTGTGTTTTTCGATGCTTCCGATGATGCTACTTCGAACGCACACGAGAGTTTAAAGAATTCATTCGAGCGGGTGCTGGCGCTCAAAACAGCAGACAGTATTCCGGTTCAGTGCTATTCGCTGCGCAACAGTGACGGTAAGCTCAGAAACAAATACTGGTCACAACTGAATTCTCCAATACTGGACGAAAACGGCGATGTGATTTTTCTGGTGCATCGGCTCGAGGACCTGACAGTACTTTTTGACAGTGACAGTGACAGTGACAGTGACAGTGACAGTGGCAGTGGCAGTGACAGAAACTCGATAACGAATATCGGGAATGAGGCGCAGCGTGATGTCCTGCTCCAGGATGTTCTGCTTCGTTCAGAGGAGATTCGCAGCGCCCTGCGCAAAGCCGAGGAGCAAAATGCCCGCTTGCGGATGGCTGAAAATTTGCTGGAACTGGGCTCCTGGGAACTGAATACCGTCAGTCGACAGCTGAACTGGTCATCAGAAGTATACAGAATTTATGGTATTTCTGAGGGGGTGCAAATGGACCTGGATGCCTATCTGGCCCTGGTCCACCCTGATGATCAGGAGAAAATAAGCACCTCCTATAGAACATTTCTCAATAACGAAGCCGGGCAATTCCATTTTTCCCATCGTATCCTGGACAAAGACGGCACAACCAGGCATGTCCGGGGTGTCGGCCAACGCCGTCACATTGGCGATGAGGAATTGGTCGTAGGCTATATGCAGGATGTCACAGATCTGATTGATCTGCGTGAGAAGCATGCCACTAATCAACAGTTGCTACGTATCGCCGGTGAAAAAGTCAGGCTTGGAGGCTGGAAAGTCGAACTGAATCCCGAAAAGGTGATCTGGACACCGGAGACTGCGGCAATTCATGGCCTGTCCCGTGATGTATCGGTTACGGTGGAACAAGCCCTTGATTATTACGCGCCAGAATCCCGGGAAACAATCAGCCAGGCATTTTACAACTGTGCATCCGAAGGCGTCCCCATGGATGAAATTGTACAAATTGTGACTGCCCAGGATGAACGAATCTGGGTGCGTGTCATGGGGGAGGCAATCAGGAATCCGCAGGGCGAAGTAGTTGGGGTACATGGCGCCTTCCAGGACATCTCTGCATTGATTGATGCGCGCTCGAGGGCGGATAGGTTGGAGCAGCAGCGCCTGGAAATACTCGACAACATGAGTGATGCATTCTTTACTTTGGATAAGCATTGGCGATTTACCTATTTGAACGCGCAGGCAGAGTTCGATATTGGGCGCTCGGCCACCGATGTGCTCGGCAAATCAATCTGGGAAGAATTTCCAGAGGCCTTGGGCAGCACTTTTGAAGATGCCTACAAGCTGGCTGTTGAGTCCAGCGAGGTGCAGCGCTTTACTGAGTATTTCAGCCCTCTGGATGCCTGGTTTCAGGTTTCAGCGCACCCGATGCTGGACGGTTCCGGTGGTCTGGCAGTCTACTTCCGGAATATATCCAGTGAGCGGGCCAGACAGGAAAAGCTTTGGCTACTGGAGTCGGCGGTGGAGAATCTGAATGACATTGTCCTGATTACGGAGGCCGATTCTATCGATGGCCCGGAGGGGCCTGCCATTGCCTATGTCAACCAGGCCTTTGAAGCCCTGACAGGCTATGCAGCCAATGAAGTGCTTGGGAGAACACCAAGAATCCTGCAGGGTAAAAAAACAGAGCGGGCAGAACTGGACCGGATACGGGCAGCCCTGCAGGCTCGACAGCCAGTAGAGGCGCAGCTGATCAATTATGACAAACAAGGCCAGGAGTTCTGGCTGGACATCACCATAACTCCAATATTTGGCGAGAACCAGCAGGTCAGCCATTTTGTGGCTATTCAGCGGGATATCACTGCGGAGAAGCAGGCGGCGATCAAGATGCGCACCCAAGAAGAGCGATTTCGCCTGGTGGCGAAGGTCACTTCCGATGTCATCTGGGATTGGGACCTTGTGACTGACGAGGTCTGGTGGAGTGAAGGCATGGAGTCTAATTTTGGTCATGCGCCTGAGTTGCTGGAACCGGGTCCGACCTCAAGGAGCAACAGAATTCACAAACAGGACAGGCAGCGAGTTCTGGACAGTATCTATGCCGTTATTAATGGTAGTGAAACTGACTGGGAGAGCGAGTACCAGTTCAGCAAGGCGGACGGCAGCTTTGCCACCGTAGTGGACAGCGGCTATATAATTCGCGATGAACAGGGCCAAGCTCAGCGAATGTTGGGCAGTATGAAGGATATAACCAATGAGCGCGCACTTGAATACAGGGCCAGGGAATCGCAGAAACTGGAGGCTGTAGGTCAGCTGACCGGTGGCGTGGCTCATGATTTTAATAATCTGCTGACAGTAATCCTCGGTAGCGCCGAAGAACTGGTAGAAAAGCTTGGCCACACTTTTGAAGGAGAGCTGGCAGAAATGGTGGTGTCGGCCTCCGAGCGAGCCGCAGAGCTGACCAATCGGTTGCTGGCCTTTTCACGCCGGCAAGTTTTGCGGCCCCAGGTCTTGAATGTCAATGAGCAAGTAGCTTCAATGGAGAGCTTGTTAAGACGTACTCTGGGCGAAGATATCGATATTCTTGTTGTTAAAGGCGGGGATCTAGGCCTGACCGAGATAGACCCGGGGCAATTCGAAGTCGCAATACTGAATATGGTTATCAACTCCCGGCACGCCATGCCGGAAGGGGGCAATCTGACGATTGAAACCAGTGCCGTGGTTCTGGATACCGCTTACGCGGAAGCTAATGAAATCCTCTCCGGCGACTATGTTTGTATCACTGTTTCGGATGATGGCTGCGGCATGGAACCCGATGTAGCCTCACAGGTATTTGAGCCATTCTTCACAACCAAGGAAGCCGGACAAGGCAGTGGATTGGGTTTGAGCATGGTTTACGGTTTTGTCAAACAGTCCCAGGGTCATATAAAAATTTACTCAGAGCGCGGCGAAGGGACGACGATAAAACTGTATTTTCCCGCTGTGGTTGAGGAAGCTGCCGCCGACAAGGCTGGCACAGTATGTCCAATAGAAATCAAAGGGGCGGAGCGTATCCTGATCGTTGAAGACGACGAACTGGTTAGCAAGCACCTGCGTTCAACGCTCGAGTCACTCGGATATTCGGTAACCCAGGCTGGTGAAGGCCAGACCGCATTGCGTTTATTAAGAGAAGGGCCCGATTTCGATCTGTTACTAACTGATGTGGTGTTACCCGGTGGCATGCGCGGCCCGCAGATCGCAGAGGCAGCAGAATCTATCCAGCCTTCCATCAAAGTCCTCTACACTTCCGGTTATCCGGAATCGGCGATTGTGCACAATGGGCGTCTCGACGCAGGCGTCAAATTACTGGGCAAGCCTTACAGGCGCCGGGATGTGGCTCGATTGGTGAGAGAGGTATTGGACGAGTAGCTCTGGGCTCATCCGTTGCCTGTTTGATCCATTGATTTCGGTTGCGCCAGATAATACACACGTATTCCGTTCACCACCCGCATACTGGGCAGGAACAGCTGTTTGTTATCAATGCCGGATAGGGTTTCCTCGCTGACTTCAATCTGATTCGGTTGTGCCTCTTTCTGGATGTGGCCAGCGATGTCGAGAGTTTTTGAAAACAGTCCACTGACCTGGGCGTGCTCACCGAGAACCACGGGTCCGGTGTGAATGCCAAGGCGCAGTGCGAAATCCCGGGACAGGTGATTTTCAGCCCGATTGAATTCAGGTAGTCGGCTTACAATGCTGATTGCTGCTTGCACGGCATCCCATGGCTCCTCAAAGCAAAGCATGGTGCCGTCACCTGCAGTGCCATGAACTTCCCCATTAAACCTGATGGCGACTTTTTCGATAAATTTCTGGTACAGATAAAACGTATACTGAGACAGGAACGGGTCTTCCTTGGATTTCAGTTCAAATGATTGCTGAACATCCGTGGCCAGAAAAGTTCTGACTTCCATGCAGCGCATGACTTCATGGTGCAGGCGCACATACTGCGCAAGCTTGAAGTCCAGGCTCTGCTGGCGTAACCAGTCGTGAATCAGGGCCGAATATTTGCTGGCACTGGTTTTGGTTCTGCTTACAAAACCATGGATTCCTGAGCGCAACAATTGAACTGCCAGTGAAACGTTCTGGCTATCACTCATCACAATGACACCGATCTGAGGGTAGGTCTCTCTTATTGAGTCGAGAATTCGCAGGTCGCCGGGGCGTGATTCCCTGAGTTCGAATATCAGCATATTGACAGAATCGTGGAGTTCCCGAAGTTTTCGCCAGGCTTCATTGCTGCTTCTGGCGGAGACAACATCAAATTCCAGATTCAGTTGATCACTGATCCGGCGGCTTAGCTGCTTGTCTTCATCAACGAGTAGAATCCGCACCGTGTCGACAGCGGTCTGATCAGCTGAAGTGATTCGGCTGCAAGATGCCGGGTACTGATTGCTGGTCAATCTGTTGCCCCTGTCAAGCGCGTCTTTAACAAGCTTGCTCGCTTTAAGACCTGATAGTCCTGTCAGAATGCTCATATGCGCTCCGCAATAGACCCTGCAGGTTTACAAGGCCAGTTCAAGTTCGTGATTATCTTCAGGGGCAATATAGCTGCGTGATGCCCCGAGATAGCTGCCACTTACGCTGCGCACGCCACATTTCTTGGCCAGTAAATACTGCGCCTGGGTATTGACGTTTCTGGCACTTACATTCAAGCCTTCTTTCCTGGCGAATGACACCAGTGAGCCAAGCCAGAAATCAGCCTCGCTGCTCTGGGTGCGCGAACTCAGTAGTTGGTTGGCAGCCAGATCGATCTGCAATTCATCTACTGGCAGGCTCCTGGCTCTGGCCAGTACGGTATCGGAATCTTCTGCACAAACCAGTGCGATCCTGAAGCCCTGGATTTCCAGTCTGCTCATTGTCTCCTGAATGTGAGCAGGATTGGCCAGCAGAGTTTTCTCATCAATTTCCAGTGTGAACATGGCCGGCTCAAGATTATTGGCCAACAGTAATTCATTGAGCAGATAGACAGCCTCAGCTTGTATCAGGAATTCAGGCCTGATTGTGTAGTAAAACTGCAACTCTGATCGTATTGCCGGATCCATAGCGGATATTTCCTTGCCCAGGGTAGATAGCATCAAACCTGCCAGGCCTGCGATTGCTTCAGCTTTATGTGAATCGTCAAACAGGCGATCAAAGGTAATGTCATGCCCGTTATCTGCACGCCAGGTGAAATACAAGCGGTTGCAGAGAGGGTCTTTCTCACTGTCGTTTCCTGTTGAAAAGACAGGTTCGAATTGTAAGCTGGGTCCGGGAATAACCCTGTTATGATCTTCGTCGTTTTTCAGGTCCAGTTCCCTGTTCAAGCGATCAATTTCACTGCTGACAAGGCCGCGAACAGTTTCTCCTTTGAATGGCTTGTGGAGTGTTGTAAGCACTGAAAGTTTCAGTGACCTGGCGACCTCCAGAGCTGAGTTCAATACCCGTTCATTAAGTCCGCTCATGGGTATCAGCTGTGCATCACAATTAATTTCGGATAATTCACGCATGATCTGTAATCCATCCTTGCCAGGCATACGCAAGTCGAGGAATACAAGGTCTGGTCGGAACCTTGAAAAGGCCACTTTTGCGAGTCTGCTGTCAGTGATAGTGATGCTTCGGCAACCCATTTTTTCGACACAGCGATAGATCAAGTTGCCGATCTCTTCATCATCATCAATGATCATCACGCTTGGTGTATTTGCCTGGCTCAAGATATTGTTCATTTTTACGTTCTCCGTAGATTCAGTTATTCGCGCTATCACAAGGTCTATTGAAAGGTCCTGTCAGGCATGAATGGGCTTAGCAGCTTCAGGGCGAACAGCCGAGGCGTTCGCCATTGCTGCTGCTACAGTCTCAAGCAGGACCTTGGCTCTGAAGGGTTTGGCCAATATATCCTGTGTTCTGCCTGCCGGATTGTTAAAGAAGCTGACAACGGAAGTGTCATAGCCTGATGCCAGTATGGTGTGGATGTGGGGATACTTGCTTCGGGTGCGCTCAATAAGCTCTGAGCCCAGAATAGCGCCTGGCATAAACATATCGGTGATCATGATGCCGATGGATTGCTGCTGTTGCTGCAGTATTTCAAGCGCCTCAAGACCGTCGCAGGCAAGATAGACCTGGTAGCCTGCGCGGACCAGCAAGTTACCCGCATGCTTGCGTACCAGCTCGTCGTCTTCAACCAACAGGATGCTGTTGGCCATTGCGGGGATTGCGGGAAGTGAGCCACTGTCTCTGTAAGTCACTGTCGCTGCCCGGGGTTCGACATCTTGTGTTGTTTCGCCAACTGAGTGCTGTTGCTGCTCAGGTTCTCCCAGCTCAGTCTCTGCACTGTTGCCTGCAGTGCGGATCAAATCGCAGGCTTTTTCTATGCCATTGATAATGGTTTCCGTCTCTTCGGCGACCAGTTCCTGATTGTCTGGTTTGAATTCAATGGTTTCAGCAGCGCCAAGAATTGTAGTGAATATATTGTTGAGGCTGTGGGTCAGTTCCTGAATCGAATCGCTGTCTGCATGTGACAGTGTTGCTGCCGCATTGATTTCAGCTTTGATCTGGAGGGCGATCCCTACCCATTCACTGCGAAGCAAGCTTGAATCCTCATATCGATTGCGCGTTGCCTGCAGCTGGTAGTGCCTGTACTTCTGGTCGCGGCACAGGATTCTGGTGGAGCAGGAAAAATTGCCTGCATTACCGCGCTGTGCCCGAAGCCATTGTCGCAACAAGTGCCTGCGATCATCAGGATGAATCAGGTTCAAGGTGGTGGCATCGAATATTTCGGGGCGCGGCTCTTCACCATTGCCGTCACTGCTGTAGTTGATAACCGCCACTCCCTCAGACTCACCGTACTGCCACAGTATGCCAGGAAAGGCATGCAGGGAATCGTGCATCCTGGCGATCTCGGTTGTGTAATTGAGCTGTTGCTGCTTGTCCGAGGTCAGGTTTCGGATTGTGCCGATGATTCCTGTTACTTCGCTGTCAGATGTTTCAGGATTGCCACTGATTTCCAGCCACAGGCGTTCCTGCCGCGCTGACAAGAGCTGGCACTCAAAGGTGAACGGGGTGCCATCTGTCATGCACTGATGCAAGACATTGTCGAATGCTTCTTTGTAACCGGTCAGCAGCATTGATGCCAGATCCTGCAAACTCAACCCGGTCGCTGTTGGCTTTCCCAACAGTTCGAGCATTGCGTCACTGAGAGTCAGTCCAGTTGAACCGGGAAAATACTGATAGCTGCTGAGGCCATATGCATTCTCCGCTATACATTGCACTTCATTGGCACGATTGAGTTGCTGCTTGAGCGCATCCAGTGAGGACTGCAGGTGATTATTTTCCCTTGCCCATAAACGGTAATGGGTAACAAAGCTGGCGCCGAGTAGCAGGGCCAGGGCGGCGGTCTGGAATGATAAGACTGTCAGACTACTAGCCGTTTCATTCAATCTGAAATAAATGGCAGTTTCTATCACCAGCATTGCACTGCAAGCTGCCAGCACTGTCCAGATTCGCTCATGACTGGCCGAAGCCACCGAGTAGAGACAGACTGGCATCAGGAACAGCCAGCCATAGGGAATCTGCAAAGGATGATACAGATCCATGAGGATCGGCAGCATCATCAGGCAGCCGAGTACGACAGACAGTGCCGCTTCCCAGCCATTAATGTCTGCAGCCAACTTGTGATCATTAACATGAGCGCGTGGTTCCAGGTAATTCATAATCCCCTCCGGAAATTCCTTACTGGTTTCGATTGCTGAGCAGATTAGTGGTATTTGGCGAGGGTAGAAATCCGCAAAGCTGCGTGATCGCATCCGTAAAACTACCCAATTTGCGGTCAGCATATCGAGCTCCGACTCAATCAGTGGCCAGCTGAGCAAGGGCGGCAGGGCCGGGTTTGGCCCACACAAAACCGACTTAAAAACGGATTGTAAAGTTTTCGCAGAAAAGCTTTAAACTGCATGGAAAAACCTTGAAAATCCCTAAAAATTCCCGTCAGAATTAGCTGGGAATCAGGTCAATACTCAAGTAAAGTCCGGCTAAGAATTGCTGGTGATTACCGGAATAGTGTAGTGGCTCAATCTGCCGGGCAGTAAAGGTTTTTATACTGGGAACAGTTTGCTGGTGCTTGTGGAAGAAAGCGGGAGATTGAATGTCTGACAAGCTTAAAGTCATACTTGTTGATGACGATGATGATGTCCTGAAAACCCTCGGCATGCTGTTCAGGTCCGCCGGTTTTGAGGTGACGTCCTATAACAATGCAAAAGACTTTTTACAGTCGCCGATGGTCGAAGAGGACACTGCGCTGGTACTTGATCTGCGCATGCCCCATGTTAGCGGGTTGGAGGTACTGAGCGAGCTGAAGCGTCGCAACAGCAGCCTCCCGGTCATCGTGCATTCTTCCCATGCAGATGTCGAGGCAACGGTGAGGGTCTTTGAGGATGGTGCCTATACCCTGGTTCAGAAGCCCGCCAGCAAGAATATTCTTATCGATAAGGTCAGAGAGGCGATCGTCAAGCACCGCGAAACCAACAAGCATTCTGCGGCCAGCAGAGAGGCAAAACAGCGTCTTGAGCGCCTGAGCCCCAGGGAGAAAGAAATCGCTCAGTGGATCAGTGAAGGGAAATCGGCTCGGGAAATAGGTGAAAAGATCCACCTCAGTGCAAGAACTGTGGAAACCCACAGGCAAAATATATTCCGTAAGGCTGAGGTTAAATCCAGTGCTGAAATTGCTCGCTTGTTAACCTTGTCTGAACTGGACTGATGCCTGCCCGTGCCCGGCTATAAAGCCGCTGCCCTTGTCGGCCGCTGGCTGTGGTAAAATACGTCGATGGAAAAGACTTCCCCACCCGACAATACCGAAAACCTCGCCGCCGACCTGACAGTGGTTCGTGAGTATCTGGACCGTGCCCAGACGCCCGAGCATCTCAGCGCCAAAGAGGAGGCTCAATGCCGTCAGCAGCTAATCGAGCTGATGAACAGGAAAAACGCCCGCCTGGTGGCGCACTATTACACCGAGGCGGTGATTCAGGAACTGGCGGAGCAGAGCGGCGGTTTTGTGGGGGACAGCCTGGAAATGGCCCGCTTTGGCCATGACTGTGATGCCGATATCCTGATCGTGGCCGGGGTACGCTTTATGGGTGAGTCGGCCAAGATTCTCAGCCCTGACAAGAAGGTGTTGATGCCGACACTTGAGGCCACCTGTTCCCTGGACATCGCCTGCCCGATTGAAACCTTCGCCCCGTATTGCGATGCGCACCCTGATCGCACGGTAGTGGTTTATGCCAATACCTCGGCAGCGGTCAAGGCCCGTGCCGACTGGGTGGTGACCTCCAGTATTGCCCTGGATGTGGTGGAGCACCTGATGGAGAAGGGGGAGAAGATTCTCTGGGCCCCGGACAAGCATCTGGGTTCCTATATCCACAAAACCACCGGTGCCGACATGCTGCTCTGGGACGCCGCCTGCATCGTGCATGAAGAGTTCAAGTCCCGGGGTCTGCAGAATATGCGTGCCCTGTACCCGGAAGCGGCCATCCTGGCCCACCCGGAATCACCGGAAGGGGTGCTGGAACTGGCGGATGTGGTGGGCTCCACCACGCAGATTATCAAGGCCGCCCAGTCGGTTCCGAACCGGCAGATCATTGTGGCCACCGATAACGGCATCTTTCACAAGCTGCAACAACTGGCGCCGGACAAGGAATTCATCATCGCGCCCACGGCCGGTAATGATGCCACCTGCCGAAGCTGTGCCCATTGTCCCTGGATGGCCATGAATACCCTGCCCACCATGTTGCAGGCACTTGAGGAAGAGAGCAGTGAAATCCTGGTGGAGCCCCAGCTGGCCCGGCAGGCCATGACGCCGTTGCAGCGCATGCTGGATTTTGCCAGCGAGCAGCAACTTATGGTGAAGGGTAAGGCCTGAGCCGGGTGATGCCCTAGCCCTGCAATTCTCTCTGCAGGGTTTCTACTTCCCGAATCTTCTGTCTGAGGCGTGCCTGTTCAGCGGGGGAGGAGCTGTTTTCCGTTTCTATACGCAGGGCAAACTGCAATTGCTCGCGAGCCCGTCGATAGTCGGCCAGCAGGCGAAAATACTCCGCCCGGGCCTGATGCACCTTGCTGATATCGCCGGCCTGACCCCAGGTTTCCGCCAGCTGGTACCACAGGTGATGATCATTGGGGCGATTCTTGCTGTGCTGCTCCATCATCTGCGCGGCGCGCTGATACTGACGATTTTCCAGCAGGGCATCCACATAGGCCATGGTCAGCGGGTGGTTATTGGGATTGATCTGCAGGTGTCGCTCCAGAAATTGCTGGGCTTGCACCGGCTCATTCTGGGCAGTGAAGAATTCCGCCTGGGTCACTACCAGGGTGATGCGGTTGGGGTATTTGTCCAGTAGCGGGGCCAGGGTCTGGTTGGCCTGGGCATATTGTTCGTCCTCCCAGTAGGCAATGGCCAGGGCATAGCGGTTGGCATCCTGTTCGAATTCAGTGCTGCTGCGCTCGAAGGCGCGCTGTTGCTCAAGCACATGGGCCCCCTTGTCCCCGGCATAATGGCCCAGCACCCGGGCGCGCATGAATTGATACTCGAGGTTGGGATCATACTCGCGCGTGGGATAGCGCGAGGCACGGCCGCGGCTGTCGGCAATACGGGATTCGGTGAGGGGGTGCGAGAGCAGGAATTCCGGTGGCCGGCGACCGAAACGGTTGACCGCCATCAGTCGCTCAAACAGGCTGGACATGGCGTCGGGGTCGAATCCGGCATTGAACATGGTGTCCTGACCAATGCGGTCGGCTTCGGCTTCATTACTGCGACTGAAGCGGAGCTGGTTGTCCACCGCCATGCCCTGGGCAGCGGTGATGGCGGCGGTGCCGTGGGAGGCATCGGAGGTGGCCATGATCAGCACACTGGCCAGCAGGGCACCCAGTTGCGGAATGCGGCCCGCCTGGGCTTCATCCACGCCACGGGCAAAATGGCGCTGGCTGACGTGGGCAATCTCATGGGCCATGACTGACGCGAATTCGGCCTCGCTGCGGGCATTGATAAACAGGCCGGTATTGACGCCGATGACGCCCCCCGGCGCGGCAAAGGCATTGAGTTCCTCGCTGTCGATAATCACGAAGGACAGGCGGTGATCCTGTAACTGGCTGCGGGAGGCCAGTTTGTAGGTGACAAATTCCAGATAGTCATTGAGCAGGGCATCGGGAATGGTGGGGGCGCTGCGCCGTATCTGGCTCAGAAACTGCTGTCCCATGCGGTATTCCTGCTCCAGGGAAACAGTGCCGGAAATGCGGTCTCCCAGGCTCGGCAGATTGTTCTGGCCCAGTGCGGGAGAGGCGGCCAACAGGCCCAACAGTGTTAAAAAACAAAGACTTCTGGCTATCACGATAATTGCAGGTTCCAGGATACATTCACTCAAGTCATTAGACCCAGATTAGCACAAATAATTTCAAATTTTTAAGTAACTTAGCCGCTATATAGGGCAGTCTGAAGCAAGTATTTTCAGTGCGGGCCTGTTAGAATTGCGCCATGGAATTAAACGCCGATATTGAACTCGATCTCAGTGGTTTGCAGTGCCCCATGCCGCTGCTCAAGGCCAAGCTGGCCCTGAACAACATGGAGACTGCGCAGGTGCTCAAGATTGTTGCCACCGACCCCGGCTCGGAGAAGGATTTTCACATGTTTGCTGACCAGAGTGATCACCAGATCGTTAATTTTGAAAAGAACGATCAGGCCTATTACTACTGGATCAGGAAAGGCTGACGGATTCCCATGAGAAAGCTGTTCCGGGATTTCTACGACCGCTATTTCCATGATGAAGAATCCATCATCCTGGTGATTCTGCTGGTGGTTGGGCTGGCGGCCCTGGCCATGCTTGGCGGTATTCTGGCGCCGTTGATAGCAGCCATCATCATCGCCTACCTGATGCAGGGGCTGGTGGATTTGCTGCTGCGCTACGGGATTCCCGGGCGAGTGGCCTTTGTCACGGTCTACACCCTGTTCGTGGGGCTGTTCTTCCTGTTGCTGTTGTACCTGATTCCGCGCCTGTTCAACCAATTGCGGCGCCTGGTGGATGAAATCCCCAGCCTGGTCAACCAGTGGCAGACCTCACTGATGCGCTTGCCGGAGAATTATCCGAGTCTGTTTACCGAGGAGCAGGTGCGGCAGTTTATCGCCGGGATCGGTGGTGAACTTGGCAGCTACGGGCAGGCCATCGTGCAGTATTCCCTGGCCAGCCTGCCCAGTATTTTTTCCTGGATTATCTTTATTGTGCTGGTGCCGATCCTGGTGTTCTTTGTCATGAAAGACCGGGAGCAGCTGGTGAACTGGGTCGGCAATTTCCTGCCCCGCAATCGGCCCCTGATGAGCCGTATCTGGCAGGAGATGGATCAGCAGATCTCCAATTATGTGCGTGGCAAGGTGGTGGAGATCATGATCGTTGGCGGTGTGGCCTATGTGATGTTTCTGTTGCTGGGAATCAACTATGCCCTGTTGTTATCGGTATTGGTGGGGCTGTCGGTAATCGTGCCCTATATCGGAGCCACGGTAGTGACGGCACCCATCGCAGCAGTAGCCTATGTGCAATGGGGCATAGGCGGTGAATTCTATACCACCCTGATCGCCTATATGATTCTGCAGGTGCTGGACGGTAATGTGCTGGTACCGGTTATCTTCTCCGAGGCGGTCAATCTGCATCCCATCGCCATTATTGCCGCAGTGCTGGTATTTGGCGGCATCTGGGGGCTGGCGGGTGTATTCTTCGCCATCCCCCTGGCGACCTTCATCAAGGCAATTATCAATTCCTGGCCCAGCAAGGTGTCAGCCAGGGGCCTGGAAGAAGAGGCCAGCTGATTGGCAACCGACACAAGCCGCAAATTGGGTTGCCGGTGCCGCTATGGTAGAGTTGCGGGCTTGATCTGGAATTGACAAGAGTATGCTAAAAACACAAATACAGGGTTCTCTGGTGGCGCTGGTCACCCCCATGAAGGGCGATGGCAGTATCGACCTCGAAACCTTCGACCAATTGCTTGACTGGCATATTGATGCCGGTACCCACGGCATCGTGGTGGTGGGTACGACCGGCGAGTCAGCCACCCTCAGTACCGAGGAACACTGCAACCTGGTGGGCCATTGCGTCGATAAAGTGGCCGGGCGGGTGCCCGTGATTGCCGGCACCGGCTCCAACAACACCGAAGAAGCCCTGTTTTTCACCCGTTCTGCCAAAGCGCATGGCGCCGATGCCTGCCTGCTGGTGACGCCGTATTACACCAAGCCTCCCCAGGAGGGCCTGTATCGTCATTTCCGGCTGATTGCCGAGCAGGTGGATATTCCCCAGATTCTCTACAATGTTCCCGGTCGTACAGTGTGTGACCTCAGTCTGGAAACCGTTGACCGACTGGCGGATGTCGACAATATTGTGGCCATCAAGGACGCCACCGGGGATTTCGAGCGTGGCGTTGAACTGATTGCACGCTGTGCTGACCGCATTGCTGTATTTAGTGGCGAAGACCCTCTCAATGTGGCCTTGATGAAGGCGGGAGCCAGGGGCTGTATTTCAGTGACAGCCAATGTGGTTCCTGCTGCCATGGCCAAAATCTGTGATATGGCATTATCCGGTGACATGGCAGCAGCGCAGTCTCTTGATGAGCGCATCGCCGGCCTGCATAAAAACCTGTTTCTGCAGGCCAACCCCATTCCGGTGAAATGGGCCCTGTTGCGAATGGGACTGATAAAGGATGGCATCCGTTTGCCATTGGTGGAACTTGCCGAGCAATACAGACTCCAAGTTGAGCAAGCCCTTGTTGATGCCGGTGTTGAATTGCCGGCGAGCACAAACCAAGCACGATGACTGGATTAACATGCTAAGAACGAGTTTATTGATTGTCAGCCTGCTGTCTCTGACAGCCTGTAATTTTCTTACCGGTGACAACGGCGTATTCCGTGACCGCGGCGGCAGCTATACCGATGCACAGGTGATTCCCGACATGCAGGTGCCAGCAGAACTGGACAGCTACACGCTGGATCAGCTTTACGTGATTCCGGCCCAGCTTACTGTGGATGCTGGCACCTTTGAAGAAATTCCCCTGCCCAAGCCCATCGAAACCCGGCGTCGTGAAGGTGTAGTGCTGCAGCAGTTGAGCGGCACCACCTGGATCCTGATCGATGCCACTCCTGGTCAGGTCTGGCCCCTGGTGCGTGACTACTGGACTGAATTGCAGATTGCCCTGGACTATGAGAACCCCGGTTCCGGCATCATGGAAACTTCCTGGCTGGAAATCGGGGACGATGCAGAGAATCGTCATAAATATCGCATTGTCATCGAGCCGGGCCTGCATGCCGGTTACTCGGAAATCTATGTCACTCATATGCAGGACTTGCGAAGCGAGCCCATTCCCACCGTATTGAACTGGCCGGAACAGTCCGATGATGATGCCCTGGAGATGGAAGTGATGAATTCCATTTCCCAGTATCTGGCAGATCGCAATGATATTTACCAGGCTTCTTCGGCCAGTTTGCTGGCCGGCAGTATCGAGGCAGCCAGCAAGGCCAATCTCATCCGCAATGCCGAAGGCAATCAGGTGCTGCAATTGCGTCTCGACTATAATCGCGCCTGGGTGCAGGTGCGTCAGGCTCTACAGGATGCCCAGATCGATATTATCGACAGCAATCGTGACCAGTCGTTCTTTAATGTGCGCTTCGCCGGCATTGTTGACGATGAAGAGGACCGACCCGGATTCTTCGGGCGTCTGATTGGCCGTGGCGACCAGGATGAAGAGCGTGAGCCCCAGGATTTCAGTGTCAGATTGCTGGAGACTGATTCGGCGATCACTGTCGTCACCGAAGCGCTGGATAGTAGTGCTGGCGATGCCCAGCTTGCCACCGACCTGTTGCAGGCGATTAACGACAACCTGAGCTGATAGTCAGGCAACTGGCTGGCTGATCTGTTCTGCGGATTTTCTATGGATCCTGTTTTTCTCAGTATTCTGGGCCTGCTCCTGTTATTGGCAGTGGCCGCAATTTTCTGGCTGTTGATGCAGGGGCAAAAACTGCGCCTGGGACAGCAGTCGGCACTGGACCGGCTGGAAAATCGTGAGGCGGAACTGGCCCGCTTGCAGGAACAGTATCTGGAGCTACGGCAGGAGCGGGACAGTCTCAGCAATGATCTGCAATCCCGCCGGGAAGAAAATGCCAGCCTGAAAACCAGTCTTGAAAAAGAGCGGGAGCAAACTGCCGAGAAGCTCAAGCTGCTGAACGATTCAAAAGAGCAGCTCAGTGTTGCCTTCAAGAATATCGCCAATGAAATTTTTGAAGACAAGACTCAAAAATTCACCACTGCCAGTAAAGAAAGCCTGTCCACCCTGATCAATCCCTTGCAGGAAAAAATTTCGCAGTTTGAAAAGCGCGTTGAGGAAACCTATGACAAGGAATCCAAAGAGCGTTTTTCCCTGGCTCGCGAGATCAGGCAGTTGCAGGAACTCAATACCCGAATCAGTGAAGAGGCGGTTAATCTCACCAACGCCTTGAAGGGTGATAACAAGGCCCAGGGCAGTTGGGGCGAGTTTGTGCTGGAGTCGATCCTGGAGAAATCCGGCCTGGTGAAGGGGCGTGAATACGAAGTACAGGTGAGTCTCAAGGCGGAGGATGGCAGCAAGTCGCAGCCGGATGTGGTGGTGCACCTGCCGGAATCGCGGGACATCATTATCGATTCGAAAGTGTCCCTGAAGGCCTGGGATGCCTATTGCTCCAGCGATGACCCCAAGCGCAAGCCGGAACTGCTCAAGCAGCATGTGCAGTCATTGCGCATGCATATCAAGGGGCTGTCGGACAAGGACTACCAGAACCTGACCGGCGTTAACTCGCTGGACTATGTGTTTCTGTTCATGCCGATTGAAGCCGCCTATCTGGAGGCTGTGCAGTCTGACCCGGAAGTGTTTCAGTATGCATTCGAGCGCAATATTATTCTGGTTGTACCCACCACGTTGATGACCACTCTGAAAACCGTGCAGAATCTCTGGCGGCTGGCCCAGCAGAGCCGGAATGCGGCCGAGATTGCCCGCCAGGCGGGCACGCTGTATGACAAGTTTGTAGGCTTTGTTGAAGACGTCGAAGAAATTGGCGGGCGTATTGATGCCACGCAAAAATCCTGGGACAAGGCCTATAACAAGCTCAAAACAGGGCGGGGCAATCTTATTCGTAAGGCCGAGACTCTCAAGAAGCTGGGCGCCAAGACCTCCAAGCAGCAAAAAGACGAGCTGGTCAGCAGTGCCCGTGAATCGGACAAGGATGCCCTGGCGGCTCCCGAGCAGGAAGCCGGGCCCGCTAGCGAGGCGGACGATTCTACCCGCCACTGAACTGAAGGGCCTTGTCAACAAATGCCATTTGATCGGGGGGATAAAATGTTGGTTTTTCGGATTCTGTTGCTTGCAATCTTCTCTTGTCTGGCGATCTATACTGCGATCGTGATCTTCAATCATGGCTGGAATTTACTGCCCGTTTTCTTCGGGGATATGGCCGCCATGACATGGCCGGGACAATTCAATGCAGACTTTATGGGCTTTCTGATTTTGTCAGCATTATGGCTGGCCTGGAGCAACAGCTTCAGTCCTGTCGGGATCTTGCTCGCTGTTTGTGGTTTTTTCGGCGGCATCATGTTTCTGGCGCCCTACCTGTTTATAATGAGCTTCAAGTGTGAAGGCAGCATGCAACGGCTGCTGCTCGGAGACAGTAGCGCTTAGCTTGTATGGCATCCGGCCTTTAAGCAACAAATTAGCTAAAACTACCGCTGTGGGGTTTGCCCCTTATCAAGGGCGTATTCATGCAATCCATTCAGGAATTTCTAAGCTGTCCGACGCCCGACGCCTGGATTGAAGCCGCGCTGGCCAATCAGGAAACGCTGTTGATCGATCATGCCAATTGTGAGAAGAAGGCAGCCTCAACCGCCATGAATCTGATGTATCGGCATACCACCCGGCCAGAACTGCTCACTAAAATGTCACAACTGGCCCGTGAGGAATTGCTGCATTTTCAGCAAGTGGTGGAAATCATGGCCGAGCGCGGTATTCGTTATGTGCGTCTCAGTCCTTCCCGCTATGCCTCTGGCTTGCGCGAGATGATCGACCACCATGGCCAGCAGGCGCTGGTGGATACTCTTATTGCCGGTGCCTTTATTGAAGCCCGCTCCTGTGAGCGCTTTGCCTGTCTGGTGCCGCATCTCGACGACAGGCTGGGCCGCTTTTACCAGAGCCTGTTGCGCTCGGAAGAACGCCATTACCAGGATTATCTGCAGTTGGCCGCCGACTACAGTGAGACAGACATCAGTGACAAGGTTGCCCGCTTCGCGGCAAAAGAGGCGGAACTGGTTTCAAGCCCGGATCAGGAGTTCAGGTTTCACAGTGGCCTGCCGGTCAGCAATTAGCGACCGCGGCAGGAATCCGCGGCGGTGAGATTGTCACCAAGGCGCTGTCGGAGCTGACGAATCTGGGCGCAGGGGATGTCGGGATTGCCGACCAGATTCACTGAGGCGAGAGAGGGCAGGTTAAACAGGGGGCCGATATCGTCGACCCGGTTGTTGGCAAGATTGACAGCGCCCAGTGATCTGAGGCTCTCGAGCGGTGTGAGATTGCGGATATTGTTATTGGCCAGGTCGAGAAAGCGCAGTGACAGCAGCTGACCGATATTGCTCAGGTCCTGAATGCCGGCATTGGCACAGGACAACACACCCAGTTCGCTACTGCTGACATTGCGCTGTGTCAGCGCCAGGTTTATACAGCCCTGCAAATCGGCGTCGATGACCTCACCGCCCAGCAGTCGACCCTCGGGGTCATAAACCGGCTGACTATTGATGGATACAGCCAATGGCTGGGAGCAGCGCAGCAGCAGGAACAGGGCGCCAGTGAGGAAAAGGAATCTAGAGTGCAACATGGGTTCTACAAGCCAGGATCGGGACCCCAAGTATGGCCCAGTTGGCCCCTGGCTGCCAATGCAAAGCCTTTTAATTCAACGGCTTCCCAGTTAGTATGCCTGTCTTTAATCAGCTAGGGTGCGAGACCCGCTCGGGGATCGCCAATTCACTGAAAACCAAGGAACCCCCTATGAAAATACGCAATAGTCTGCGTCAGGTGGCCGCTACTGTGGCAATTACCTCGGCATCTCTGCCAGTCCTGGCCCAGAGCGACATCAACCTGGAAGACGAAGATAACCGTATCGGTTACGCCATTGGTGTCAATATCGGTCAAAACCTGATGAGCCAGAATATTGTCGACAGTGTTCCGCTGGATGCTTTTGTTGCCGGCATGATGGATGCCATCTCCGCTGATGTGCAGTTGGAAGATCAGGAGATCATGGTGGCACTGCAGTCTTTCATGCAGCGTCAGCAGCAAGCCCAGCAGCAGGAGCTGAGCAGCAACCTGGCCGCGGCGGAAGAATTTCTGGCCGATAACGGTGCTCGCGATGGCGTGGTGACTCTGGAATCCGGGCTGCAGTATGAAGTATTGCAGGAAGGCCCGAGTGATGCGGCCTCGCCCACGGTGCAGGATTCCGTACTGGCTCATTATCACGGCACGCTGCCCGATGGCAGTGTTTTCGACAGCTCGGTTGAGCGTGGCACCCCGGCCACCTTTGGCCTTTCCCAGGTAATTTCCGGCTGGACCGAAGCCCTGCAGCTGATGTCGGTTGGCGACAAATGGCGGCTCTATATTCCCCCCAATCTGGCTTACGGCGAAGCTTCACCGACACCGGCGATTCCGCCCAATTCGGCTTTGATTTTTGAAGTCGAGCTGCTGGAGATTCAATAGGATCTGATTGCAGTGTCGGCAAGAAGCAAGGCCAGCAGTGCTTTTAACAGCACTGCGTTTAACAAGGGGCTGCTGCAGTTTCTGCAGCAGTCACCCAGCCCTTTCCATGCAGTGGCCACCATGGCAGCGACTCTTGAGGCTGCGGGTTTCCAGCGCCTGGATGAAGCGCACAGCTGGAAGCTGGAGAAGAAGCGCCGTTACTATGTGTGCCGCAATGATTCCTCCATCGTTGCTTTTAAGACCGGCAGCAAAGACCTCACTCGCCACGGTATCAATATTGCTGGCGCCCACACTGACAGCCCCTGTCTGAAGATCAAACCCCAGGCGGAGGTGCGCAAACAGAATTACCTGCAGCTGGGCGTTGAAGTTTACGGTGGTGCCTTGCTGCACCCCTGGTTTGATCGTGACCTGTCCATTGCCGGGCGGGTGCATTTTCAGAACAAGCAGGGCAAGCTTGATTCTGTACTGATCAATCTTGAAAAGCCGGTGGCCTTTATTCCCAGTCTGGCCATTCATCTCAATCGTGAAGCCAATACTGTGGGCGGGGTGAATGCCCAGAAAGAATTACCGCCTCTGTTGTTGCAGTTTGCGGCGCCAAAAGAAGGCGAAAAATACCGCTTCGATGATTTTCTGCTGCAGCAGGTTCGCAAGCAAGCCGCGGGCAAACAGGCCGCCACCGTGCTCTCCCATGAGTTGTTTCTCTATGATACCCAGGCGCCAGCCATGGTGGGGCTCGAGCAACAGTTTATTGCCTCGGCCAGGCTGGACAATCTGCTCAGCTGCTATCTTGCTCTGCAGGCCCTGCTTGAAAGCAAGGATGACCATGCCTGCGTGCTGGTCTGCAATGATCACGAAGAAGTAGGCAGTGCTTCCAGTTCCGGTGCCCAGGGGCCATTTCTGCGCAAGGTGCTGGAGCGTTGGGTAAGCAGTCAACACAAGGCGGCCGATGCCATGGACCGGGTGATTCACCAGAGCCTGTTGTTTTCCATCGACAATGCCCATGGTGTGCATCCCAATTATCCTGAAAAGCACGATGATCAGCACCGTCCCTTGCTCAATGCCGGGCCGGTCATCAAGATCAATGCCAATCAGCGTTATGCCAGCAATAGCGAAACCGTGGCCTTGTTCAAATCTTTGTGCGAGAAAGTGAAGGTGCCCTGTCAATCCTTTGTGATGCGCAGCGATATGGCCTGCGGCAGCACCATCGGCCCAATCACCGCGACAGAATTGGGTATTCGCACGCTGGATATCGGCGTGCCGCAGTTTGCAATGCATTCCATCCGTGAACTGGCAGCGGCCGATGATGCCGCCGCACTGGCGAAAGTCGTCAAGGCTTTTTATCAGCGCTGAGTCAGTCGCAGCGGCTTCTGCTTCTTCAAATCCCTGATCAAAAAACGCACCGGATTCAATGCCGCCATGATGCTGTCAGCCAGCGGCGGCGTTTCTCCGCAGATCAGGCTGGCCAGATATTCTCCCCCCAGACTGCAACTGCTCAGGCCATTCGAGCCATGGGCGGCACTGACATAAAGCCCCTTGTGGTAGGCACCGCTCTGCTGGAATTGCAGACTGGCGTCTCTTTGCAGCTCAGCGAAAATATCCAGCATGGCGGGCAGGTCCGGAACCGGGCCCAGTAGCGGCAGCCGATCCGGTGTGCTGCTGCGAATGGCGCTGCGCGAGGCCACTATCTCTTCGCCAAGTTGCTGCGGCTCTCGCAATGCCTGCCGGGCATGCTGCAGATTGCTGGCATCATCGGCCTGGCGGCATTGCAGGCTGTCATCGTGGCGATGGTAGCTGGCGGCCAGGCAATGACTGCCAGCACTGGCGGGAAACAGCGACCGGGCAGCACAGATAACAGTCTTCAGCGCTTCGCTTTGCGGGCTGCTGACAATATGGGTGAGCTGGCCGCGAACCTGCTCCAGGGGCAGGTCAGCACAGGCCGCCCAGTGCGTCATGGCAGCACTGGCGCTGACCACCAAAGTCTTGCTGCGACTCAGTGCGTTGCCCCCGGGGTCAAGTGCCAGCCATTGCCCGGCCTGTTGTTGCAGCGCTGTGACTTCACTGTTGCCGCGGAATTCGATATTGGGATGGGCCAGCAGGGCGGCGGCAAGGCCCCGGGGTTCGATCCAGCCACCGGCCGGAAAGAACAGGCCACCGTTATTCAGTTCAAGGCCCGCCAATTGGCTGGCACGATCACGATTGAGGCTTTCAATAATAGCGGGGTCATAGAGCGACAGCAGTTTTTGCCGTAATTCCTGGCCATGGCGCTGCAGGCGATCGGCCATGGCTTCATCAAGTTGCACAAGGCCGCATTGATGCCAGAAAGTCTCATGCTGCGGCAGGCTGGAGAAATGTCTGACACTGTGAAGATATGCCTGCAGATAAAAGCGGGCACTGGCATTGTCCTCGGCCACCAGTCGGCAGCGCAGGGCCAGGGAGCCGATGCCGGAAGCGGCGCTCATGGCATCGGCCGCTGTATCCAGCAGTGTCACTTTCAGCCCGCGCCTGGCCAGGCTGTGGGCAACACTGCAGCCTGCAAGGCCGGCGCCTATCACGCAGACCGTCTCCTCAGCGCTGGCGGCATAGGGCCGCAACTGAAACCAGCTTTGCCCGTTACGGGGCAGCCTGACAGGGGTTCTGAGCAGCCCCTTGAGCATATGGCGTTTGTTGCCGTAGCCGGGTGCTTTGCTGAGCTCGAAACCGGCCGCGTCCAGGGCGCGGCGCACAGCACCGGCGACACTGTAGCTGCTCAGGGTGCATCCGGCCTTGCTGCAGGCAGACAGCAGCATAAACAGCTTTTCATTCCACATGGCCGGGTTCCGGCCCGGACTGAAACCATCCACGAACCAGGCGTCCACGGCGGTGAGTCCGTGCCGGGCGATTTCCTCAAGGCTGTCACTGGCGTCTCCATAGCGCAGGTCCAGCTGGCAATCGCCTGTAAATAACCTGTGACAACCGGCACTATGGTCCGGATATTGTTGCAGTAAGTCGTCGCTGGCGGGTGCCAGTTCCGGCCACAGTGCCAGAATACGTCTGAGATCGGCCCTGTTGGGGGGATGTTTCTCAAAACCCAGATAGTGCAGGCGCAGCCTGCTTTCCGGGTAGGCCTGTCTGAACCGCCGCCAGAGCTTGACTGTCTGCAGAAAGTTGACGGCGCAGCCGAAACCCAGCTCGGCAATGACAAAGGGGCTTGCTGGCGAGTCAGGCCCCATGTCCTGATGGGCCTGTTGCCAGCGCGACCACAGAGCATTGGCTTCGATGAAGACATGACGGCTTTCTTCCAGGGCTCCCTGCCTGGAGAAATACACATCTTCAAATTGCTCGGACCAGGGCAGGCCATCTTCCTGCCATCTGAGGCGGGCATTGCTGATTCGCATGGTGGATTCGCTTGGCTGCGGCATTGCTTCTGTAGGGCGTTTCAGCGCCAGAGACTACCGTATCGAGGGGTGGCAGTGAAGCGCCGGGGACTGGCATCCACGACTCATTGGGGTAAAATGCGCGTTTTCTCGCAGTCCCACAAGGAATAGCCAGTCGCATGGAAATCAACAGCCAGCTTAATCAGTTGAAAGAACTACAGAGTCGCACCGACAGCCTCAGGGGGTATCTTTGACTATGACGTCAAGCGCGACCGTTTGGCAGAAGTAGAGCTGGAACTGGGGGAATCCTCGGTCTGGGAAAAACCCGAATATGCACAGGCCCTTGGCAAGGAGCGCGCCAGCCTCGAAGCCATTGTCCACACCATCGACAAGCTCGATGCCGGTATCGGCGAAGTCGAGGAATTGCTGCAGCTGGCCCAGGAAGAGGGCGACGAGGAGCTGCTCCAGGCCGCCAACAAGGATCTCGAGGGACTGAGTTTACAGCTGGAAAAGCTGGAATTCCGTCGCATGTTTTCCGGCGACATGGATGCCAATCATGCCTATCTGGATATCCAGGCTGGCTCCGGTGGCACCGAAGCCCAGGACTGGGCAGAAATGCTGTTGCGCATGTATCTGCGCTGGGGTGAGAGCAAGGGCTTCGAGACCGAACTGGTTGAAGTCTCCGGTGGCGATGTAGCTGGTATCAAGAGCGCCACGGTCTATTTCAAGGGCGAATTTGCCTTTGGCTGGCTGCGTACCGAAACCGGAGTCCACCGCCTGGTGCGCAAGTCTCCCTTCGACTCCGGCAACCGTCGCCATACTTCCTTTGCCTCTATCTTTGTCTCGCCGGAGATCGACGACGATATTGAAGTGGATCTGGATATGTCCCAGGTGCGCATCGATACCTATCGCTCCAGTGGTGCCGGTGGTCAGCACGTCAACAAGACCGATTCGGCGGTGCGCCTGACCCATGAACCCTCGGGCATCGTGGTACAGTGCCAGAGCCAGCGTTCCCAGCACAAGAACAAGGACATGGCCATCAAGCAATTGAAGGCCAAGCTCTACGAGCTGGAAGAACTTAAGAGGAAGGAAGAAATGCAGAATATCGAAGAGGCCAAGGCGGATATTGGCTGGGGTAGCCAGATTCGTTCCTATGTGCTTGACTCTTCCCGCATCAAGGATCTGCGAACCAATGTCGAGGTTTCCAATACGGGCGCGGTGCTCGACGGGGATCTGGATAAATTCATCGAAGCCAGCCTGAAAATGGGACTGTAGAACATCATGAGCAACGAGCAAGACAAGTCAGCCCCGGCTGAAGCCCAGGACGAAAACAAGCTGATCGCCCAGCGCCGTGAAAAGCTGGCGACCATTCGCAGCCGGGGCGAGGCGTTCCCCAACGATTTCAGGCCGGAAAATCAGGCGGCCGACTGCAATGAAAAATACGGCGATGAAGATGCCGAGCAGTTGAAAGAGATGGCAGTGCAGGGACAACTGGCCGGTCGCATCATGCGCCAGCGCGGGCCCTTCACGGTGATCCAGGATGGCAGCGGCCAGATCCAGCTGTATATGAATAACAAGACCCTGCCCCAGGAGCAGGCGGAGTTGCTCAAGTCTCTGGATCTGGGGGATATCATCGGCGTTCGTGGCGAACTGTTTAAAACCCAGAAGGGTGAGCTGACCCTCAGGGTCGCTGATCTGCGCTTGTTGACCAAATCACTCAGGCCCCTGCCGGACAAATTCAAGGGCTTGTCGGATACCGAGATGCGCTATCGTCAGCGCTATGTGGATCTGATCGTGAATGAGCAATCACGGCGAGTCTTTCAGATGCGCTCCAGGATTGTTGCCTTCATCCGGCGCTATTTCGATGGGCTCGGTTTCATGGAGGTGGAGACACCCATGATGCAGGTGATTCCCGGTGGTGCCACGGCGCGCCCGTTTATCACCCACCATAATGCCCTGGACCAGGACATGTATCTGCGTATTGCCCCGGAGCTTTATCTCAAACGTCTGGTGGTGGGAGGCTTCGATCGGGTTTATGAGCTGAACCGCAATTTTCGCAACGAAGGTCTGTCTACCCGCCACAATCCGGAATTCACCATGCTGGAGTTTTATCAGGCCTATGCCCGTTACCAGGACCTGATGGACCTGACCGAGGATCTGTTCCGCAAACTGGCGGAGTCGGTACTGGGAAGCTGCCAGTTCAGCTATCAGGGTATGGAGTTCGATTTCAGCAAGCCCTTTGCGCGCCTGACAGTGCAGGACGCGATCATTACCAACACCAGTGCCGAGGCGACTGACTTCAGCGATCTGCAATCGGTTCTGGCGTTGGCCGCAAGGCTTGAGGTGACCCATGACAAGCAATGGCCCAAGGGCAAGATTGTCATGGAAATCTTTGAGCAGTGCGTAGAAGACAAATTGCTCGATCCCACTTTCATCACCGAATACCCCACCGAGGTTTCGCCGCTGGCCAGACGCCAGCAGGATAATCCGGAGGTGACTGACCGCTTCGAGTTGATCATCGGCGGCCGGGAACTGGCCAATGGCTTTTCCGAGTTGAATGATCCGGAAGACCAGGCGGAGCGCTTCCGCGAACAGGTGGCCCAGAAGGACGCCGGCGACAACGAAGCCATGCACTTCGATGAGGACTATATTACGGCCCTGGAATACGGTCTGCCTCCCACGGCCGGCGAAGGCATTGGCATTGACCGACTGGTGATGCTGCTGACCGACTCGCCCTCTATCAAGGACGTGCTGTTGTTTCCCCATATGCGACCACAGGCGGAATGATGACAACAGGGGCGGCCCGGGAAATCAGGCTGGAAAGCTCCTGGAAGGCGGCGCTGGCTGACCAGTTCCAGGCCGACTATATGCAGACGTTGCGGCAGTTCCTGCAGTCGGAAAAAGCAGCGGGCAAACGCATTTTTCCACCGGGCGAAGAAATCTTTGCGGCACTGAATTGCACGCCCCTGGAGCAAACCAAAGTCGTTATCATCGGCCAGGATCCCTATCATGGGCCGGGGCAGGCCCATGGCCTGTGCTTTTCGGTCAAGCCGGGAGTGGCGGTGCCGCCGTCCCTGAAAAATATCTACAAGGAATTGCAGGCCGATGTGGGTTTTGAAATTCCTGCCCACGGTTGCCTGAACAGCTGGGCGGAGCAGGGAGTGCTGTTGTTGAATGCCACACTGACCGTCGAAGCGCATCAGGCTGGCTCCCATCAGGGCAAGGGCTGGGAACAATTTACCGACCGTATTATCAGTCTGTTGAACGAGCAGCGGCAGGGGCTGGTGTTTATTCTCTGGGGCAGTTATGCCCAGAAGAAAGGCGCCGGCATTGATCGCGACCGGCATCTGGTATTGCAGTCACCCCATCCATCGCCACTGTCAGCCAGTCGTGGTTTTTTTGGTAATCATCATTTTTCCCGGGCCAATGACTATTTACGCAGTCAGGGACTTGAGCCTATCAACTGGCAATTACCGCTGCAGCCACCGGTGCAGCAGTCAGCCACAGTAAATGAGTAAACGTTATGAGTAATGAATCCTGTGTCATTGTCGGTGCCAGTCATGCCGGGGTGAGCCTGGCATTGCAATTACGCCGGGAAGGCTGGCAGGGAGCGATCACACTGATCGGTGCGGAATCGGAATTGCCCTATCATCGGCCGCCATTGTCGAAGGAATTTCTTGGCGGAGCCAAAGAACTGGATGCCATGCGACTGCGGCCGGCAAAGGCTTTTGCCGACAATGAAGTGCAACTGATCCTCGGTCAATCGGTGCTGGCCCTGAACCGGGATAAAAAAGCCCTGGAGTTGCAGGAAGGTGAGACTCTGCACTATGACAAGCTGGCACTGTGTGTTGGATCATCAGTGCGGCATCTGGCACTCAGTGGTGATGTGGAGAACGTCTTTTATCTGCGCACCGCCGCCGATTCCCAATTGCTGCGCCAGCGCCTGGAGCCGGGTCAGAAAGCGGTGATCATCGGCGCCGGCTATATTGGCCTGGAAGTGGCGGCACAGTTATCCGCAATGGAAGTGGAAGTGACGGTGCTGGAAAGCGAAGCACGCATACTGCAGCGGGTTACCAGTGAGCCGGTATCTGACTACCTGACCCGCGTGCATGAAAAGCACGGCGTGCAGTTTCGCTTCAATACCCGGGCCACTGCCATTCAGGGAGAGAATCAGGTTGAGTCGGTACTGCTGAGCAATGGTGAGGATCTGCAAGCAGATCTGGTGGTGATCGGCGTCGGTATTGAGCCCAATACCGCTCTGGCGGAAGCCGCAGGACTGGTGGTGAACAATGGCATTGTTGTGGATGAATTTGCCCGCACCAATGATCCGGATATCTTTGCCGCCGGCGACTGTAGCTGTCATCCCAGTCTGCTCTACCGGCGCCCTTTGCGTCTGGAATCGGTACAGAATGCCAATGACCAGGCGCGGGTAGCGGCCGCCAATATCTGTGGCAAACAAACTGTTTATGATGCAGTACCCTGGTTCTGGTCGGATCAATATGCCCTGAAATTGCAAACCGCCGGTTTGCAGGATGGCTATGACCAGATGATATTGCGTGGCGATCCTGCCGAGACCGGCAATGACAGTTTTGCTGTTCTGTATTTACGCCAGGGCGTGCTGATCGCGGCGGACTGCGTGGCGCGTCCCAGGGAATTTCTGGTCAGCAAGCAGTTGATCAAGGCGGCGGCAAAGCCGGACCCGGCGGTGCTGGCTGATGAAACGATTGAACCGGCCCAGTGGCTGGAGGCATCCGGTCAGGCTTCGGGGCCCTCGTAGCGACAGCCGCTGGTGCAGGTCTCACGTATTTCGATAGCGGTGAGCTGTGGCAGTTGCGGTTGCAGTCGCTGCCAGATCCAGGCGGCAATATTTTCACTGGTTGGATTTTCCAGCCCCTCGATTTCATTAAGGTAATAGTGGTCCAGTTGCTTGTAGACCGGATTGAAGGCGGCGCTGATATCGGCGAAATCCATGACCCAGCCACTGTCCTCACCCACATCTCCGGCCACCACGATGCGCACCAGAAAAGAGTGGCCGTGCAGGCGGGCACATTTATGACCCTCGGGAACATTGGGCAGGCGGTGGGCCGCCTCGAAGCTGAATTCCTTGAATATTTCCATGTTGCAATGCTGTCATTCCACAGAGGCGGCATGGTACCGCCAGCGCCAATTCAAGTACAGGGCCATTTCAAGTACTGTGGGAAAGACCCTATAATGCCTGCACAATAACAAGCAGTTGGCATCCTATGCATTCCCGCCTGAAACCATTTGTCCGGTTCATCACCCAGGGCAAGCGCCTGCCCATTTATCTGGGCATTTTGATGACCATACTGGTTATCTGGATCCAGTTGGCCCCGCCGGCCGGGCTGGCGGTGATCATTCAACGCATCGAATATCTGGTTTACGACCAGCGCCTCAGCGTCATGCCGAAACCGGCCCGCAACCCCGAGCACAATATTGTCATTGTCGATCTCGACGAGCGCAGTTTGCAGGCCGAGGGGCAGTTTCCCTGGAACCGGATCAAGGTAGGCCAGCTGGTGGAGAAGCTGGCAGACAAAGGGGCGCTGGTGATTGGTTTCGATGTGACCTTTCCCGAGCCAGACCGCAGTGTCAGGGATCTGCTGGAGCCGGTTGATCTCAGCCAGCTCGATGAAGGTTTTACCCGTACCCTGGAAGAGATTGAGCCACTGATCGATGCCGATCAGTATTTCGCCAACGCCATGCAGGGGCTGGCCGACGTGGTGCTGGCGATCAATTTCAATCGTCAGGAAACGGTGAGTTATAACGAACTGCCGCCGTCGATTTTTGCCATCGACCCGGCACTGGCAGAACGTCTGACTCTTGAGGATATGTCCGGTTACAGCGGCAATATTCCGGTGCTGCAGAATGCCGCGCGTGGCAGCGGCAATATGAATCAATTGCCCGACGCGGATGGTGTGGTGCGAAGGGTGCCCCTGGTGTTGCGCTTCGGTAACGAGTTATACCCGACCCTCTCTCTGGAAATGATGCGGGTCTATAACTTCGCTGAGCAATATGAGCTGGTCACCAATGACTTTGAGAATGAGTCGGTAGTCAGGGCAATTCGGGTAGGGCAGGGTGCCGGCGCCTTCGAGATTCCTACCGACCAGAGGGCGTCAGTACTGGTGCCCTATCTCGGCAGGTCATCACTGCGCAATAATGAACACTTCACCTATGTGTCGGCTACTGATGTGCTCAATGACAATGAAGCTGCCGGGGTGTTTGAAAACTCACTGGTGTTGATAGGAACCAGTGCGCCGGGATTGCAGGATATTCGCACCACGCCCCTGGATCGCGTCTATCCCGGAGTGGAAGTGCATGCCAATATGCTCCACGCCCTGATGGATGCCCAGCCGGTGGCAGAGGTGGCCAGTGGCATCGCCAGCACACAGTCGGTGATGGATGATTTCGAGGGCGGCGGGCGCGCAACCTTTCCCTACAAGCCTGATTGGGCGCCCGGTGCGCAACTGGTTCTGATCAGTTGGCTGGGCCTGGCCATGTCCCTGATTTTTCCCTTTCTCGGGGCCACTTCCATGGCGGGCGCTTCCATCCTCATGATGGTAGGTACGGTGTGGGCAAACTTTCAGCTCTGGGCCAACTTCGGGCTGGATTTTTCGGTAATCTTTTTGTTGCTGGTTATCTTCCTGGTGGCGGCCGTGAATCTGGTTTACGGTTTCCTGGCCGAAAGCCAGACACGCAAGGTGATCAAGGGCATGTTCGATCAGTATGTGCCGCCGGCCCATATCGATTCCATGCTGGAAGACCCGGACAATTACAGCTTCGAAGGGGAGAGCAAGGAACTGACGGTGCTGTTCTCCGATATTCGCAGTTTCACCACCATCTCCGAAGCCCTCAGTGCTGCGGAACTGAAAACCCTGCTCAATGATTTCTTTACTCCCATTACCGGCATTATCTTCAAACACAGTGGCACCATTGATAAATATGTGGGGGATATGGTGATGGCCTTCTGGGGCGCGCCGCTTGATGATCCGCAACACCGTCAGCATGCGGTGGCAGCAGCCCTGGAAATGCTGGAGAAAGTGGATGCGCTGAAGGCCGAGTTTAACGAGCGCGGTTATCCCGAGGTCAATATTGGCGTGGGTGTTAATACCGGTTTCATGAACGTGGGGGATATGGGATCTACCTACCGTCGTTCCTATACTGTACTGGGGGATGCGGTAAACCTTGGTTCCCGTCTGGAAGGTCTGACCAAGTTCTATGGCATCCGCCTGCTGGTGGGCCAGGAGACCGCCGCGCAACTGGAGGGGTTTTTGCTGCGCCACATCGACAAGGTCAAGGTAAAGGGCAAGCATGAAGCCGTGGATTGCTTTGAGCCCATTTGTTACCTGGACTCGGCAGGCGAACAACTGAAGGCGCGAGTGGCACGTTATCATGAGGCCCAGCAATTCTATTACCGGCAACAGTGGGATGAGGCCCAGGCGATACTGGAAGAACTGGCGGCCGTGGAGCCGGAAAGCCTGCTCTACAAGGTCTATCTGGAGCGAATCGAGACCCTGCGTGAGACCCCATTGCCGGAAGATTGGGACGGCGCTTTTACCCACACCAGCAAGTAGGCAAATTGCCTGCGTTTCAGCCTTGTAAGTTTGTTGACATAACAGGCCAAGTCGGTAAAATGCGCCTTCTCCTGAGACGGGTGGTTAGCTCAGCTGGGAGAGCATCGCCCTTACAAGGCGAGGGTCGCAGGTTCGATCCCTGCACCACCCACCAAAACTGTCGCGCTGAGTATATTGCTCAGTTCCTCAGTGTCAGTAGTGAGAAGCGGACCGGTAGTTCAGCTGGTTAGAATGCCGGCCTGTCACGCCGGAGGTCGCGGGTTCGAGTCCCGTCCGGTCCGCCATTACACTGCCTGATAATCTCTATCCTTTCTATTGTGACGATTCCCAAACCCGCTGGCTGGCAAGCACCCCCTTTGCAGGCTGTGGACTGCGATTTCCTGCGCGCCGCCGGTGTGCAGCTGAAGGTGTTGCGTCTTGATCTGATTCACCCGGATCTGGGTGGCAACAAATGGTTCAAGCTGGCGGCCAATATCGAAGCCATTGTGTCTGCCGGCCGGCCCCGGGTGCTGAGCTTTGGCGGTGCCTGGTCCAATCATTTGCGCGCTCTGGCGGCCGCCGGTCGCCACTACGATTTTCCCACCCTGGCCTGTGTGCGCGGTGAATTACCCGATCCGTTGAATCCGGTTCTGCAGTTTGCCGCCGATTGCGGCATGCAGCTGCGTGCTCTCAGTCGCAGTGATTATCGGCGCAAGCAGGAGCCGGATTTTCTGGCGGCTCTGAGCAGGGAACTGGACTGCCCCATGCTGCTGCCGGAAGGGGGCAGTAATGCCCTGGCAGTGCAGGGCTGTGCGGAAATCGCTGACTATATTGATTTTGAATCCCGGCAGCACCGGGTCATTGCCCTGGCGGCGGGTACGGGCGGCACCCTGGCGGGGCTGCTGCAGGGCGTCCTGCGCCGGGGCCTGAAGGCCCGCATTCTCGGTTTCCCGGTACTGAATGCCCCGGGCTATATGGCCAGGCAGGTGCACAGCCTGGCCGGGCCGCTGGCGGCTGACGGTGCCGCAGGCTGGCAAATCCTGGAGGATTATCATTTCGGTGCCTATGCCCGCAGTAATCCTGAACTGGATGGCTTCATCGCTGATTTTGCCCGAAACACCGGCATCCCCATCGAACCGATTTATACCGGCAAGCTGTTTTACGGGCTCTGGCAGGAAATTCGCCAGGGCCGCATCGCTGCCGGTACCGAAATAGTGGCGCTGCACAGTGGCGGTTGTCATTAAGCGGCCGGGCGCAATTCAGTAATAAAAAACTGGTAAATATTCCCACGAAACCGTATATTGCCCCCATCAAGGCTTTAATGTCCGGTTTTTGCCTGCGCCATGGGCAAACCGGTCGGAGTACCAGCGAAAGCGATAGCGATAGCGAAGCATGCTGCCAGTGAACAGACATATCATGCAGAACAGCCGGCCATCCCGTTGCCGGGGGCTATTGCTGTGCCTGTGTATGGCGCTGCTGCCGCTGTCTGTGCAGGCTGCTGCGCCTTTAATACGCCTGCTGGAGCAGCCCCTGGACCATGGGTCAATGCCGGCACGTGCGCAACAGGCCAGCCAGTTGCAGGTGGATGCCCAACTGCTGCGGGCACTCCGGGCCGGGGATCAGTTCACTGTGTCGCTGGCAGACGATCGGCAATTGTCGCTGCAAGTGAGCGGCCGGGACAGCTTTCTCAATGGTGATCAGAGCCTGCAGGCCCGGGCGCAATGGCTCGACGCCGCGGTCGATCTAAGCCTGACTTTTGGTGAGCGGGCCCTGTTTGGCTATCTCAGCACGGCGCAGGGCAATTACCAGATTGTCGCCCGCCGCCTCGAGTCAGAATATCAGGGCTGGATCACTGTGCCGGAAAAGCTGGCAGCAGACGCCGAGGCCTTTGAGCAGGATTTTGTGATACCCCAAAAGCTTCGCCCTCAAGTGATTCCCGGCCGCAGTCAGCCGCCCCGGGCAGCGCTGCTCACTGGTGACTATCAGGTGCCTGCCAGTGACAGGGTGCAAGCCAGTAGCCAGGGCATCAATGATGGCAATCTGAAGATCAGTCAGCGTTTCAGCAAGAATCCGGTGATTGTCGGTGACTCGGTGGATGTTGAAGTGAGCATCGAAAACATCAGCAGCGAAAGGCATACTGATCTGGCGGTGGAATTTTATTTTGTGCTGGAGACGACAGAATTGCTACTGGCGTCACCGTTTTGTGAGGAGCAGACCAGTCTTTCGCTGCAACAGGTGCTCTATTGCGAATTGGGAGACCTGGCACCGGGTGACAGTAAAGACCTGTTTTTCGTGCTGCAGACCAGCGGACAATCCATGCCCTATGTGGCCAGCACGGCTCTGATTGGTGAGCTGCGGGCCGATGATTATTTTAATGTGGTTGAGGATGTGCGTCTGGATAGCGACGCCGATGGCATCTCCGACTTCAATGAAGAATTGCTGGGGACCGATCCATTCAATGCCGCTTCGGTGAATGATACAGAAACAGTCATTGATGTAATGGCCCTGTATACACCCGCTGCCAGCGCACTCTATGCCGATGGCGTGGAAACCCGCATCAATCAGCTGGTCTCGGTGGCTAATCAGGTCTATGCCGACAGTGATGTGGCCATCTCCTTGCGGCCGGTCTATTACGGCCTGAAGAATTATGCGCAGAGCCTGGACTTCGATACCAGCCTCGATGATCTGCTTAACCAGTCCCATCCGGCCTTCGCTGACCTTGAGCAATTGCGCGCCACTTACGGGGCCGACCTGGTAATGTTGTTTCAACCCCTGGATCCTTCAGCCTCACGTTGCGGCCTGGCCACTGTGGGTGGCTACAAGACTGGCGGCTATTTCGATGCCGAAACCGAAAAACCCTTTGCCTATTCCCTGATCGGTATTGATTGCCCGGTGGACGTCGTGGTGGCCCACGAGTTGGGTCACAATATGGGCCTGACCCATTCCCACCGTGAAGACGGTACAGGTGGCACCTTTGATTTTTCTACCGGCTATGGCGTAGATGGCGAGTTCGTTACGGTTATGGCATTCCCTGATGCCTTTAGTACCAACAATCGGGTCAGCGTGTTTTCGAGCCCGCAGCTGAATTGCGGTGCCTATCCCTGTGGCATCTCGGCGGATAGCAGTTTCGGTGCCGACGCCGTCGAGACCCTGAACCTGGTGCGTCACCAGGTAGCGAATTATTACCCCGCTACGGTGCCCAATATGCCGCTGGCCAATATCAGGACTCTCAGTGGCAGTGACGCCGACGCCACAATCTCACTGGCTGCCAGTCTTGATCAGGGGCTGAGTTTTGTTCAGCGGGTCAGGCCGGGCCAGGCAGTGGATGTGATGGCCGAGATTGTCACCGACCCCGCCCATGTGGGGCATACCGGCAGTGTCAATGTGCTCATTGACAGCGGCCGTGGTTATTTTCAGCTCACTGAAACCGGTGAGATCGTCGCCTGGGATGGCACCGCTGCCGATCTGCGCCCGGCCACCAGTATCACTACATTGCGCAGCCGGGAAAGACTGACCATTATCAATGACTTCCCCATTCCTGAAGCCCTGCTGGGGCAGAGCATCGATTTCTATGTGGCCTATCAGGTGGCGGATCTGGGCGATGCGGTCTACACGGCGGCGCCGCTACACCTTGAAGTAATCGCGCCCTGACTGATTGCGAGGCTGCCGGCCTAGAGGCAGTCGTCCACTTCTTCCCGGGGGAAGAGGTGTTTGACATCAAACAGCACCGCTTTGTCCTTGCCCAGCTTACGGATTCCCGCTACGCCCATTTCTACAAACTGCTGATGCGCCACGGCAACCACGATGGCGTCATATGCCCCTTCTTCCGGCTGCCCGATAAACTGTTCTGAATCGCTGTCTTCCAGCCAGGGGTCAAATACGTCCACATTGGCATGGTAGTCACGCAGGGTACTGACGATATCGGCCACCTTGGTGTTGCGGGTATCCGGACAGTTTTCCTTGAAGGCATAGCCCAGCACCAGGATTCTGGCATCGATCACATGCAGGCGCCTGGACAACATCAGCCGGATCAGCCGTTCGGCAACATAGTTACCCATATTGTCATTGATGCGTCGCCCGGCAAGAATCACCTCGGGATGATAGCCCACCTGTTGGGCCTTGTAGGTCAGGTAATAGGGGTCGACACCAATGCAGTGGCCGCCTACCAGCCCCGGCGTAAAGGGCAGAAAGTTCCATTTGCTGCCGGCGGCCTTCAGCACCTCCCGGGTATCGATTTCCAGCTTGTTGAACAGTATTGCCAGCTCATTCACCAGGGCGATATTGATGTCCCGCTGGGTGTTTTCAATTACCTTGGCCGCCTCCGCCACCTTGATACTGCTGGCGCGAAAAGTGCCGGCACTGATTATGCTGGCATAGAGGGCGTCCACGGTCTCGGCCGTCTCGGCAGTGGAGCCGGAGGTGACTTTCACGGTGTTGAGTATGGAGTGGGCACTGTCGCCAGGATTGACCCGTTCGGGAGAGTAGCCGACAAAATAGTCCTTGTTGAATTCCAGGCCGGACTCGGCAGTCAGCAGAGGTACACATTCCTCCTCGGTGGCGCCGGGATAAACTGTGGACTCAAAGATGACGATGCCGTCCTTGTTCAGATGCTGGGCGACGAGTCGGGTTGCACTTTTCACCGGGCCCAGATCGGGCTGGTTCTGGCCGTCTACCGGGGTAGGGGCAGTGATAATGAAAATATCATGATTGGCCAGATCATCAACTCGGCTGCTGTAGGCAATATTGCGCGGTTCCGCCAGAGCTTCGCTGTTGAGGGCGCCGTTGCTGTCATGGCCGGCATTGATCTGCTTGACCCGTTCGGCATTGATATCGAATCCGGTAACCTGGTAGCGGCTGGCCAGGGCATAGGCCAGGGGCAGGCCCACATAGCCAAGTCCGAGTACTGCGATGCGAATGTCCTGATTCAGTAACATGGGCGTCCCGTTGCGGCAGAGAAATCCGGATTCTACTCAAGCAGAGCCATTGGTGCGAGCCCTGCAAAGCCCCTGCCATGCTATACTGCGGGCCCTTTAGCATTATCAACATTATCAGTAGTGTCGGTCACGGCGGGAAATGTCGAAATTCAAAACAATAGGTCTGGTGGGACGGCCCGGGCATAACGGCGTCGTCACGACCCTGGAACGTCTGTTGACGATTCTGGCCGACAAGGCGGTGACAGTGGTGCTTGACGCCGATACCGCGAAGTTTCTCGACAGTCCGGTGGTGGCGCAGTATCCGCGCCAGGAACTGTCCCATCACTGCGATCTGGTGGTGGTTGTGGGCGGCGATGGCAGCATGCTCAATGTGGCCAAGGCCATGGCCTCTGACCAGGTGCCGGTGATCGGTGTCAACCGTGGTCGACTGGGTTTTCTTACCGACATTCTGCCGGAAGAGCTGGAACAGCGCCTCGATGAAGTGCTGGACGGCCAGTTCACCGTGGAAAAACGTTTTCTGCTGGATGCCAGCCTGCAGCGGGACAGTGACCGGGAGTACCTCGGTTCTGCGCTCAATGATGTGGTTCTGCATCCGGGCAAGGCCGCCCAGATGATTGAGTTCGAGTTGTTTGTCGATGGCCAGTTTGTCTATTCCCAGGAATCTGATGGCCTGATTGTGGCAACACCAACCGGCTCCACGGCCTATGCCCTGTCGGCGGGTGGGCCGATAATGCATCCGGGGCTGGATGCAGTCGTGCTGGTACCCATGTACCCCCATTCTCTCAATAGCCGTCCCATTGTAGTGGACGGGCAGAGTGAGATCTGTATCCGGGTGGCAGAGAAGAACAATCTGCAGCCCCTGCTCAGTTGTGATGGTGAAGAGCGTTACAGCGCCAGCGCCGGTGACGAGTTGATTGTGCGCAAGAAAGCGGTTCCCCTGACGCTGATTCACCCACCCAATCACAGTTTTTATCAGGCCTGTCGCAGCAAGCTGGGTTGGGGTAGCCGACTGGTTCGCAATGATGATTGAAGCAGTCAGTGCTGATCTGGATGCAGACCTGCGGGATTTCAGTGGCTTTCTGACAGCCCAGGGCATAGCTCATCGCATAACAGAAGAATCCGGCCGTCAGGTGGTCTGGGTACAGTCCCAGGATACCGCGGCGGTGGTGCGCGAGGCACTGGCGCAATGGCAGCAGCGACCGGAATTGCAGGAAGCCATGGCCCAGGCTCGCAGCCAACAGCAACCGGCAAGGCTGGACAGGTCGCGGCTGGCTTGGCAGATTCTGCGGCAGTTTTTGTCGGCACCGGTATGTTCCAGTTTATTGCTGCTGTGTTTGCTGGTGGCATTGCTCAGCTCCCTGGGCAGTAATACCCAGCCGGTGCAGAGTCTGTTCTACCCGTTGATTGACAGCAGTGGATTCTGGGCCTTGTTGGCGGATATCAACAGTCCCTCGACCCTGCTGCGTACCCTGACCCCGATGTTGCTGCATTTTGGGGAATTGCACCTTATTTTCAATATGCTGTGGCTGCTTTACTTCGGCAGGCAACTGGAACCCATTCACCCGGTCTGGTTGTTCGCGTTGCTGGTGTTGCTACTGGCGTTTGTCAGTAACACGGTGCAGTACCTGAGTATTCACTATAATAATTTTGGTGGCATGTCCGGCGTGGTTTACGGTCTGGTGAGCTATACCTGGCTGATCCACAACTTCATGCCCCGTTCACGGTTGATGCTGAATAACAGCATGTTTGTATTTTTCGTTATCGCGCTGGTATTGATGGAAGTCTTCGCCGGTTCCTATATTGCTACTGCGGCCCATATTGGCGGGCTGCTGGGTGGTCTGCTGCTGGGAGCTGCGGTGGTGGCCTGGTACCGCATTTATTTGCGGCGCGATGCCATCAGCCGGCATTGAGTTCGGCAAGCCGGGGCTGATAAATTGGCAACAGATCAGATTCAACAGAGAGAAAAGTCCAGTGGATGATTCCCAGAACAATGAGCCGCGTCCGCAATCCCTGCAGGCGCTGATTGATACTATGACGCCGGATGTTTACAACAATCTGCGGCGAGCGGTGGAATTGGGTAAATGGGACGATGGCAATCGACTCAGTGAAGAGCAGCTTGCCCATTGCATGCAGGCCGTCATTCTCTATGAGGCACGGCATCTGCCCGAGGAGCAGCGCACCGGAGTACCACCGGCTTCCAGTTGTGCCGGGGCCGGCCAGGCAGAGCCGGAGTTTGTTCGAATTCTGGGCGGCGAGTCCGACGAGGGGCAGGGATGAAAAAGCAGGCCACTGGCATTCTCAGAAAAATGAAGTCCCGCCTGCAGTCGCCGGTAGATTACCGGATGCGCGTTGGCGATGAAGATCTGCCCATGCAGCCGCTGCTGGGCAAGCCATTGCAGCTGAAATACAGCGGTAATATCTACTGTGTTCACTGTGGCCGCAAGACCAGCAAGAGTTTCAATCAGGGCTATTGCTATCCCTGTTTTCAATCCCTGGCACAGTGCGATTCCTGCATTATTCATCCAGAGAAATGTCATTTCGATCAGGGCAGCTGCCGTGAGCCGGCCTGGGGTGAGCGCTTCTGCATGCAGGATCATATTGTCTATCTGGCCAATTCCTCCGGCGTTAAAGTAGGCATCACCCGCGCCACCCAGGTGCCGACCCGCTGGATCGATCAGGGTGCCACCCAGGCCCTGGCCATCATCCGTGTGCGCAGCCGGCTGCAATCCGGCACCCTGGAAGTGATGTTCAAGCAACATGTCACCGACAAGACCAACTGGCGCGATATGCTCAAGGGCAATGCCAAACCGGTGGATCTGGCGGCTGAACGTGATCGCTTGCTGGCGGAGTGTGGGGAAGAGATCAGTGAGCTCGAGCAGCGTTTTGGCTTCTTTGCCATCAGTGTGCTCAATGGTATCGAGCCGGTGAGTATCGATTACCCGGTGCTGGAATATCCCGAGAAAATCAGCTCCTTTAATTTTGACAAGGAGGCCCTGGTGCAAGGCACATTGCAGGGCATCAAGGGCCAGTATCTGATTTTCGACAGTGGCGTGATTAATCTGCGCCGCTTTTCCGGCTATGAAATAGAGCTGTCCTTTTAAGGCGCAGCTCACCACAATCAATCCCCGGGAGGCAAGCTTTGCTGCTGTCGTCCCGAGCTTCTGTAACAGGTAGATTATGAAGAACGCCCAGGCAAGAACAACTTACCTCAAGGATTATCAGCCGCCCGGCTATCTGATCGATAGCACCGAACTGGATTTCGATCTCTATGAAGATCATGCCATCGTGGAGGCAAGGCTGGCCTTTCGTCGCAATGAGGCGGCCGCAGGCGGTGATGCTGACAGCCTGGTGCTGCATGGGCAGGACCAGCTGCTGCAGGCGCTGCTGCTGGAAGGAAAGGAGCTTACTCCGCAGCAATATCTGCTGGACGATGAAAGCCTCAGCATAAACGGACTGAGCGAGTTGCTGGGGCGACCGGCAGATCAGTTCAGCCTGACGATTCGCAGTCGCATTGAACCCCAGCTCAACACGGCGCTGGAAGGGCTGTATAAATCCCGCACCATGTTTTGCACCCAGTGTGAGGCTGAGGGCTTCCGGCGGATCACCTATTATCTGGACCGGCCCGATGTGATGTCGCGATTCACCACTACTATTCATGCCGACAAGGCTCGCTATCCGGTGTTGCTCTCCAATGGCAACCCGGTGGCATCGGGTGACGAGGAATCAGACCCGGCACGGCACTGGGTGCGATGGGAAGACCCCTTCAAGAAACCCAGCTACCTGTTTGCTCTGGTGGCAGGCGATCTGCAGGTGCTGGAGGATTCCTTCCGTACCATGAGCGGGCGTGACATCAAATTACAGATCTTCGTGGAAGAAAAAGATCTGGATAAATGTGATCACGCCATGCAGTCCCTGAAGAACGCCATGGCTTGGGATGAAGAGCAGTACGGTCGCGAATATGACCTGGATATCTTCATGATCGTGGCGGTGGACGATTTCAATATGGGAGCCATGGAGAACAAGGGGCTCAATATCTTCAATACCTCCTGCGTGCTGGCCAATCCCCACACCACAACCGATATGGGCTTTCAGCGTGTAGAAGCGGTGGTCGCCCATGAATATTTCCATAACTGGTCCGGCAACCGGGTAACCTGCAGAGACTGGTTTCAGCTCAGTCTGAAGGAAGGCTTTACGGTTTTTCGCGACTCGGAATTCTCGGCCGATATGGGTTCCAGGACCGTGAAGCGGGTGGAAGATGTCAATTTCCTCAAGACCATCCAGTTTGCCGAAGATGCCGGGCCCATGGCTCATTCGGTGCGACCTGACTCCTATATGGAAATTTCCAATTTCTATACCGTGACCATCTATGAGAAAGGCGCCGAGGTTGTGCGCATGATCAGCCTGTTGCTGGGGCCGGAAAAATTCCGTGCCGGCACTGACCTGTATTTCGAACGTCATGATGGGCAGGCGGTAACCACCGAAGATTTTGTCAAGGCCATGGAAGATGCCAGCGGAGTCGACCTGGGCCAGTTCCGGCGCTGGTATTCCCAGGCAGGTACGCCGGAACTGAAGATCAGCTCCAGCTACGATGCGCAGAGCAAGCGCTACACCCTCAAGGTCAGGCAGAGTTGCCCGGACACTCCCGGGCAGACCGGCAAGCAGCCATTTTCCATTCCCTTGCGTCTGGGGCTGCTTGATCGGCAGGGCAATGAACTTCAATTGCAAATGGCCGGTGAAGAAGCTTCGGATGGCAACACTGACCGGGTGCTGGAAATCACTGAATCTGAACAGGAACTGGTATTCGAAAATATTGCAGAGCAACCGGTGCCGTCCCTGCTGCGCGGCTTCAGTGCGCCGGTCAGGCTGCACTATGATTATTCGCGGGAGGATTTTTTCTTTCTGATGCAGCATGACAGCGATGGCTTTAATCGCTGGAGTGCAGCCCAGTCCCTGGCCATGGATGTGATGGCCGAGATGCAGACCACACTATCCGAGCGAGACAACACTGAAGTGCCGGCGATCCTGCTGGATGCTTTCGGTAATGTGCTGGATGCAGTGATCAATGATGACAGCCTGGACAAGGCCATGATTGCCCATATGCTGAATCTGCCCAGCGAGAGCTACCAGATCGAACAGGCAAAGGTGGCGGATGTGGATGCCATTCATACGGTGCGCGAGGGCATTGCCAATGCCCTGGCGGCCACCCATCACGACAAGTTTGCGCAGCTGTACAAGGACAATGATGCCAATTGGGAGTTTGATGTCAAAGCCGAAGACATTGCCCGCCGGGCGCTGAAGAATTTGTCACTGGCCTATCTGATGCGCACTGATGATGAAGATTGGGTGCAACGCTGCTACTGGCAGTTTGAAGGTGCCAGTAATATGACCGACCAGATGGCGGCTCTGCGTTGTCTGGTGAACAGCTCGGCAGCCACTGCCAAAGATCTTGCTGGCAAGGCACTGACAGCTTTCTATGATGCCTGGCAGCACGAAGCCCTGGTGGTGGATCAATGGTTCGTGGTGCAGGCCACCTGCTCATTGCCGGGCACCCTGGAGCGGGTCAGGAAGCTGATGGAGCACAGTGATTTCCAGATCCGCAATCCCAACAAGGTGCGTTCATTGATCGGCGCCTTCTGTGCCAATAACCACACTGCCTTTCATGCCAAAGACGGCGCCGGCTATGAATTCCTGGCCGATCAGGTGCTGACCCTGGACAAGATCAATCCGCAGATTGCCTCGCGTCTGCTGACGCCGCTGACTCGCTGGAAGAAATTTGATAACGACCGTCAACGGCTGATGCAAGTGCAGCTGCAGCGCATCAAGAACAGCGGTGAGTTGTCCCGGGATGTGTTTGAGGTGGTAGAGAAGAGTACCGTCTGAGCAATCTGAAATTCCAGGGGAAACAAAAAAGCCAGCTTGAAAGCTGGCTTTTTTGTTGCTGATCGCTGCGAGCAGTGATCAGGCCACGTCCTGCACCTGGGTCAGGGCAATATCCCGGCCTTTTTCTGCCGCTTCCATATACTCCTGGATTTCATTGAAGTTCAGGTAGCGATAGATGTTGTCCGCCATGGTGTCGATGTTACCCATGAACTGCATATATTCATCCATATTGGGAATCTTGCCCAGCGCCGCGCTCACCGCTGCCAGCTCGGAGGAAGCCAGATAGACATTGGCGCCCTGGCCCAAACGGTTGGGGAAGTTACGGGTGGAGGTGGAGACCACGGTGGAGTTTGGTGCCACCCGCGCCTGGTTACCCATGCACAGGGAGCAGCCGGGCATTTCGGTGCGGGCACCGGAAGTACCGAAGACATTGTAGATACCTTCCTCGGTGAGCTGATGCTCGTCCATCTTGGTGGGCGGGGCAATCCACAGCTTGCTGGGCAGGCCGCCATCCACTTGCTTGAGCACTTCGCTGGCGGCGCGGAAATGACCAATATTGGTCATGCAGGAACCGATGAATACTTCATCGATGGCGGTGCCCTGGACTTCAGACAAGGGCTTCACATCATCCGGGTCATTGGGGCAGGCCAGCAGTGGTTCCTTGATCTCATTGAGGTCAATCTCGATGATCTTGTGGTACTCGGCATCGGCATCAGGCTCCAGCAATTGTGGATCTTGCAGCCACTCTTCCATAGCCCGGGCGCGACGCTCCAGGGTGCGGGCGTCCTGATAGCCATTGGCAATCATCCAGCGCAGCATGGTGATATTGGACTTGAAGTACTCAATGATGGGTTCCTTGCCAAGACGAATAGTACAGCCGTTGGCGGAACGCTCGGCGGAGGCATCGGAAATCTCAAAGGCTTGCTCTACCTTCAGGTCGGGCAGACCTTCGATCTCCAGAATGCGGCCGGAGAAAATATTCTTCTTGCCTTTCTTCTCCACGGTGAGATCACCGGACTGGATGGCGGCATAGGGGATGGCATTGACCAGATCACGCAGGGTGATACCGGGCTGCATCTCGCCCTTGAAGCGCACCAGTACTGATTCGGGCATATCCAGCGGCATGACGCCAGTAGCGGCGGCAAAGGCCACCAGCCCGGAACCGGCCGGGAAGGAAATGCCAATGGGGAAACGGGTATGGGAGTCACCGCCGGTACCCACCGTATCAGGCAGCAGCATGCGGTTCAGCCAGGAGTGAATAATGCCGTCGCCCGGACGCAGGGCAACACCGCCGCGGGTATGAATGAAATCCGGCAGGGTATGCTGGGTTTCGATATCAACCGGCTTCGGATAGGCGGCAGTGTGGCAGAAGCTCTGCATCACCAGGTCGGCGGAAAAGCCCAGACAGGCCAGATCTTTCAGTTCGTCCCGGGTCATGGGGCCGGTGGTATCCTGGCTGCCCACGGTGGTCATGCGCGGTTCGCAGTAGCTGCCCGGACGGACACCGTCGACACCACAGGCGCGGCCCACCATTTTCTGGGCCAGGGTAAAGCCCTTGTCGGATGCTTCGCCGCTGATGGGGGAACGGAATACGGTGGAGGGCTCCAGGCCCAGTTCCTCACGGGCTCGCTGGGTCAGGCCACGACCGATGATCAGGGGAATACGGCCACCGGCACGCACTTCGTCCAGGATGACTTCGGTCTTCAGGGTGAACTCGGCCAGCACGTCATCGCTGCCGTGCTTGCAGATCTTGCCGTCATAGACCTTGATGTCGATGACATCACCGGTATTGAGGCTGTCCACATCACATTCGAAAGGCAGGGCGCCAGCATCTTCCATGGTGTTGAAGAAAATCGGGGCGATCTTGCTGCCGATACAGATGCCGCCGGCACGCTTGTTGGGAATGTAGGGGATGTCCTGGCCGGTATGCCAGAGCACGGAGTTGGTGGCAGATTTACGGGAGGAGCCGGTGCCCACCACGTCGCCCACCAGGGCCACCGGATGGCCTTTTTTTTTCAATTCTTCAATCTGCGCCGGGGCGTCGGTCACGCCTTCGCGGGGATTCTTGTACATGGCCTTGGCATGCAGGGGAATGTCCGGTCGTGACCAGGCATCCTGTGCCGGAGACAGATCATCGGTATTGGTCTCGCCCGGCACCTTGAAGACGGTGACGGTGAGAGTCTCGGGGATTTCCGGCTTTTCCAGGAACCATTCGGCGTCGGCCCAGGATTGCATTACCGCCTTGGCCTGCTCATTGCCAGCCTTGGCTTTTTCGGCCACATCATGGAAGGCATCAAACATCAGCAGGGTATGACGCAGCTCATTGCCGGCCGCCTCGGCCAGTTCGCTGTCATCCAGCAGTTCCACCAGAGTGGCGATGTTGTAGCCACCCAGCATGCTGCCCAGCAGTTTTACAGCCAGCTTCCTGTCGATCAGCGGGGATTCGGCTTCGCCTTTGGCAATGGCGGAGAGAAAGCCGGCTTTCACATAGGCGGCTTCATCGACACCGGCGGGAACCCGGTTGGAAATCAGGTCAACAATAAATTCTTCTTCGCCGGCAGGTGGCTGTTTCAATAACTCAACCAGTTCGGCAACCTGTTCGGCAGACAGGGGTTTGGGGACAATACCTTCGGCGGCGCGTTCACTGACGTGTTGTCTGTAGGCCTCTAACACTATGATTTCCTCATCGCTTTTTCCGGGAGCTGCAAGCTGCCACTGACGTGCAAGTGGTGGCGTGAATCCTTGGCTCGAGTGGAATGACTGTTGTGATTCCGGCTTTGGCAGGCAAGCAGCTGATGCAGTGCTGACTACCGACGGGATTGGGTCCCGGCCGAAAAGAGCGCGTATTCTATTGTAATCACACGGAAAAATCCAGATGGCGCGGGCCTGCTGGCAGTCTCCGGGCGGCATTGGTGCTGGGCCCAATGCGGCGATCAGGTTACAATTTGATGAACAGCTTCAAGTCATCCGCAGCAGTAACGACTTACAGTACATGAGCAAGGTCAAAACCCCCTGTATCGGCATTTGTTCCACCACGTCCCTCGGTGACCGGGTCTGCCGTGGCTGCAAACGCTATGGCTTCGAAGTGATCAACTGGAATGCCTACGATGAGGATGCCAAGGCGGCAGTGCTCAGACGCATCGAGAAGCTGGTCTGTCAGATTCTGGAAGACAAGTGCCGGATTTTCTCCGTACCCAATCTCAAGCTTGGCCTGGAACAGCTGCGGGTTCCCTTTGATCCGGAGCTGGCACCTTATTGCTGGTTACACAATCTGCTCAAGAAGAAGCCGGACCAGGTTCAGGATCTGAAGGATTTCGGAGCTTACGTCTTGCCGGACTATGCCCATCTGAGCCTGCGGCAGCTAAGCGAACAGATTGAAGAGGAATTGCTGCTGCTCTCTGATGCCCACTATCAGCGCTATTATGAAATAGGCGCCGTCAGCTCCAGCGCCTGAAAGTCAGTCATCAGGTGGACAGGGCCTGCTCATTAAGCGTGATTTCCCCGTCGTTGATTTCGGCATACCAGAGTTTGTTGTCCCAGTCCCCCAGCACCAGACGCCAGCCTTCGCTTTCACCGGCGATGGCGGGATCAAGGCGAATAGAGTGGCGAGCCGGACGATGGGTATGACCATGCAGCAGCCGACTCTGCTGCTGCGCCTGCAATAGCTCTGAAACGGCATCATTATTAACATCCATGATGCCCATGTCCTTGCCAGCGGTGGCTTGTTTCGATTGCTGACGTGCCTGCTCGGCAAAGGCGCGGCGCTCGCTCAGGCTGCGGGCCAGGAAGGCCGCCTGCCACCGGGGGTCGCGTACCTGCTGCCGGAATGCCTGGTAGTCCTGGTCATCCACGCACAGGGCGTCGCCATGGCTGAGAATGATTGAGCCAGCACTGCTCCTGATCACGGTGGGATCCGCCAGCAGTTCTGCACCGCAGGCGCTGGCGAAATCGCTGCCCATGAGAAAGTCCCGATTGCCGTGCATCAGATAGATCCGCGCGCCATTTTCCGAGAAGGCCTTGAGGGCGGCGGCGACACGCTGGGCAAGACTGTCCCAGGCATCGTCGCCAATCCAGACTTCAAACAGGTCGCCCAGAATATACAGGGCATCGCAGCGGCCGGTATTGCGCTCGAGGAAGCGGAACAGGGCGGCGCTGATGTCCGGGCGTGATTCCTGCAGATGCAGATCCGAGATAAACAGCAGGCGCTCAGCCACGACTCAGTCTTCGTCTTTGATGTCGGTGGACTCGATGATGATGTCTTCCACCGGCACGTCCTGATGGCCGGCCTTGGTGGTGGTGGCGGCAGACTTGATGCTGTTAACCACATCCATACCCTCGACCACCCGACCGAATACGGCATAGCCCCAGCCCTGGGGATTCTTGCCACTGTGATTCAGGAAGGCATTGTCAGCGACATTGATAAAGAACTGGGAAGTGGCGGAGTGGGGGTCCATGGTGCGGGCCATGGCCAGAGTGCCGGTGAGATTGGGCAGGCCATTGTCGGCCTCATTTTCGATGGGCTCGCCGTTGTCTTTCTGCTGCATGCCGGGCTCGAAACCACCACCCTGGATCATGAAGTTGTCGATGACACGATGGAAGATTGTGCCGTCGTAAAAGCCGTCACGGGCATAGTCGAGAAAATTGGCGGCAGATTTCGGGGCTTTGTCGAAATCCAGTTCGATGCTGATAGCACCCTTGTTGGTGTTGAATGTAATCATAAGTAAAGGCTATTAAAAATTAGTGTGGATAAATTTGGAAAGCTTGCTAGCTGAGGCGCTATAATAGGGGTTTTGCTCTCATCCCGGTAGCCCTGTCTGTGCTGGCCGGACGAATTCAAACGCAGGAAATACCAGAGCTTTCATGAATCATCCCGACTCGGACAAATCCAGCCCGGCCACGCCCTCGAATTTTATCCGCCACATGATCGACAAGGATCTGGCGGAAGGAAAGCACGGCGGCCGCGTGCATACCCGTTTTCCACCGGAGCCCAATGGCTATTTGCATATTGGTCATGCCAAGTCCATCTGCCTGAATTTTTCCCTGGCGGAAGAATACCAGGGCCTGTGCAATCTGCGCTTTGATGACACCAATCCGGAGAAGGAGAGCCAGGAATACGTCGATGCCATCAAGGAAAACATCAAATGGCTGGGATTCCAGTGGAGCGGGGAAGTGCGTTACTCCTCCGGCTATTTCGATGCGCTCTATGATTTTGCCGTGCAGCTTATTGAATCGGGCAAGGCCTATGTCTGCAGCCTGAGTCCTGATCAGGCGCGGGAATATCGCGGCACTTTGACCGAGCCGGGGCGTAACAGTCCGGACCGGGATCGCAGTATCAAGGAAAACCTGGACATGTTTTCACGCATGCGCAAAGGCGAATTTGCCGAGGGTGAATATTCCCTGCGTGCGAAAATTGACATGGCCTCGCCCAATATCAATATGCGCGACCCGGTGCTTTATCGCATTCGTCATATTGTTCATCACCAGACTGGCGACAAGTGGTGTATCTATCCCACCTATGATTACACCCATTGCATTTCCGATGCGATTGAGGGCATTACCCATTCCCTGTGTACCCTGGAGTTTGAAGACCACCGGCCACTGTATGACTGGATTCTGAATAATCTGGATTTTGACAGTCTCTGTGCCGCCAGCGATCTGGCAGACAGTGCATCGGAATATGTGCTGCCGCAGCAGACGGAATTTGCCAAGCTGAAGCTCAATTATACGGTGATGGGCAAGCGTCATCTGCGCGAAATGGTGGAGTCCGGCATCGTCGAGGGCTGGGATGATCCGCGCATGCCCACTCTTGCCGGCATGCGCCGGCGCGGCTTTACTGCGGCGTCGATTCGCAATTTTTGTGAGTCAGTTGGTGTGGCCCGGGCCGAGAGCGTGGTGGATCTGGCCATGCTGGAGCATGCCATCCGGGATGACCTGGACAAAAATGCGCCCCGGGCCATGTGTGTCCTGCAGCCGCTGAAAGTCACCCTGACCAGCTTTGAGGAAGGGCATCTGGAAAATCTGGAGATGCCCAATCACCCCAAGGAGGAATCCATGGGTAGCCGCCAGGTACCCCTGACCCGCAGCATCTATATCGACCGGGCAGATTTCGAGCAGCAACCACCGCCAGGCTTCAAGCGATTGATTCCCGGTGGCGAGGTGCGCCTGCGGGGTGCCTATGTGATTCGCTGCGACGAGGTCATCACTAACGACCAGGGTGAAGCGATTGAACTGCGTTGCAGTGTGGACCTGGATACCCTGGGCAAGAAACCCGAGGGTCGCAAGGTCAAGGGCGTGATTCACTGGGTATCTGCAGAGCAGGGCATTACTGCCCGGGTGCGACTCTACGACCGTCTTTTCAATCATGAGAAACCGGAAGGCAAAGACGTGGATTACCACGATTGCCTCAATCCCGAGTCACTTCTGGTGATGGATGGCTGTGTGGTGGAACCCTCGGCACTGGCAGAGGGTGCCAGCTCTAATTTTCAGTTCGAGCGGGAAGGTTACTTCTGCATAGACAAGAAGGACTCCAGTGCGGAACTGCCGGTATTCAATCGAACAATTACCTTGCGCGACTCCTGGTCGGGCAAGTAGGGGCGAAACCGTTTTGATCAAGATTTACAACAGTCTGAGCCAGCGCAAGGAAGAACTGCAACCTATTGAGCCGGGCAAACTGAGCATCTATGTTTGTGGCATCACGGTTTATGACTATTGCCACCTTGGGCACGCGCGCATGTTGATGGCCTTCGATGTGGTCACCCGCTATCTGCGCTATCGCGGTTTCGATGTGAACTATGTACGCAACATCACCGACATCGATGACAAGATACTCAATCGTGCCACCGAAAATAACGAATTGTTCAGTGATCTGACCAGCCGTTTTATCAAGGCCATGCACGAGGACGAGACAGCACTGGGTATCCAGCGTCCTGACCAGGAACCCAGGGCCACGGCCCATATCGATGAAATCATCACCATGATCCAGACCCTGATGGACAAGGATTTCGCCTACAAGGCTGCCAATGGTGATGTCTATTATGCGGTCAGCAACTTTCCGGACTATGGCAAGTTGTCGAAGAAGAAGCCCGATGAATTGCTGGACGGTGCCCGGGTGGAAGTGGGGGAGCTGAAAAAAGACCCCAGAGACTTTGTGTTATGGAAGGCTTCGCCGGACGATGGGGTTGGCTGGGATTCACCCTGGGGTTATGGGCGGCCGGGCTGGCACATCGAATGCTCGGCCATGTCCACCTGCGCCCTGGGCGACAATTTCGACATCCATGGCGGCGGTACCGATCTGATGTTTCCCCACCACGAAAACGAAATTGCCCAGTCGGAAGCGGCCACTGGCTGCACCTTTGCCAATATCTGGATGCACAATGGGCCACTCAGGGTAGATGATGAAAAGATGTCCAAATCCCTGGGCAACTTCTTCACCATTCGCGAGGTGCTCAAGCATTATGATGCTGAAGTGGTGCGCTATCTGCTGATCTCAAGCCACTACCGCAGCCCCATCAATTATTCGGAGCAGAATCTGCAACATGCCGGCAAGGCCCTGGAGCGTTTCTACCATTGCCTCAAGGATGTGGACAGCAGCGCAGCCAAGACCCTTGCCAACAGTCGCTTCGAGAAAGCCTTCATGGCGGCCATGGATGACGACTTCAATACGCCGGAAGCTTTCGGGGTATTGTTTGATCTGGTCAGTGAAATCAACCGGCAGAAAAATGACGACCCCGAGACAGCGGCCCAGTTGGCAGGTCTGCTACGGCGCCTGGGTGGCGTGCTGGGCGTCCTGCAGACTGATCCGGGTGAGTTTTTGCGCCGTGGCGCCTCGTCAGAACTGGACGCCGCCGAGATCGATCGCCTGGTGGCAGAGCGTGATCAGGCCCGGCTTGATAAAGATTGGGCGCGGGCGGACGAAATAAGAGATCAACTGACGGCTTTGAATGTGGTGGTAGAGGACAAGGCCGGCGGCAGCAGCTGGCGTGTCGACTAGGGCCGGCCCTGACTGAATTGGCATTGGCGCATTGACGCACCCGGGGCGCGCGGGTATGATGCCGTCCTCCTGAAATCCGAGGATATCAGGAACTTACGGGGTATAGCGCAGTCTGGTAGCGCGCCTGCTTTGGGAGCAGGATGTCGGGAGTTCGAATCTCTCTACCCCGACCAGGTTATTTCTGCTTGCCGGCCTACCCAGCCGGGGAGTAGCATCAAGCTTTGTGGTGACTGTAGCTCAGTTGGTAGAGCCCCTGACTGTGACTCAGGTTGTCGTGGGTTCGAGCCCCATCAGTCACCCCATTTTTTCTTTCATCCCGCCGGGATGAACAGCGCTGGACCGGCAACCGCCGGTTGCCGGCTCGGCTGCAGGGCAGAGCGTTATGGCAAATCCGGACAACAGCCGCGAAATCCCCACCCTGGATGGCAAACGCACCCGCGTTAGCCAGTTGAATCTGGGGGCGACCCAATCTCCTGACACTACTGAAGAAGCGCCCCGTGGCGGCCTTAAACTGCTGTTTTTCAGGCTGAACCAGGTTCTGGCCGGTATGTATACCGGACTGACCTGTTATGGCACGCCCCATAGTCATCGACGGGAGATGGCCGAGGGGGAAGAAGAGAGCGACAAGCCGGATGTGCGGCCTTTGTAGATTGTGGATGGGCGTTGGGGGTGGGGTTGTGTAGAATACGCGGCCTGTGGATGGTCGATGCTTGCCTTTGAATCTCGCAGTTCGGTGAAAATCGCGATAGACCAGACTATGCGCCCGTAGCTCATTTGGATAGAGCATCGGCCTTCTAAGCCGAGGGTAGCAGGTTCGAACCCTGCCGGGCGTGCCATTTTTCTTATAGCCCCTTACCTTTTCTATAAACAGCCATCCATTGGACGGCTAATGCTAACTTGATTAGTC